>Ga0247774_1000389_pt1 | contig 21690 bp, 24 predicted proteins | sample UWRJL001104B6_FD_179933 | JGI IMG/M metagenome (GOLD analysis project Ga0247774, IMG submission 179933) | Plant litter microbial communities from Arlington Agricultural Research Station in Wisconsin, United States - UWRJ-L001-104B-6 | ecosystem: Environmental > Terrestrial > Plant litter >... | reverse complement strand
CTTCTTACAAGAGGAGAGAGTAAAAAAAAAAAAGCAACGGAGGTGCTGTCAAACCCCTTGTACCTTAGTTAGCAGAGACAATGAGTATTTTATCCTTGCATTGAAGGTTTGCTTCCATTGTGCATGCTGATCATATTTGTAAACCTGTTTGCCATTATTCATACGCACTAATAGGAGAGGGTTTGACGACAGCAAGTAGTATGGAGCAAAATGGCCGTAATGGTTTCTCTTGACTATATATATCTGTTGTCACTGACACTATCAAGAGCACCCCGTCTGGGGGTCCGGAGACCAAAGACTCCTGTGCTTAAGAGGGGAAACAAGCCTGCGACACCGTCCTGCTCGCTCTAGTCCATGTCAAAAATTAAACCTTCCAGGGCGCTCGGTTCTGCCTTGTGCTCATAGAGAATACAATATGGGAAAAAAAACCCTCCCTTGCGCAGAAGAGCGGGGAGAAAGAGGTTCCAGATAACGCCGTCTTATGTAGTAGTATGCATCGTCGAGTTTTAGCGTCCCGTACGGAAACGGCAGAGGAGAGACGTGAAAAGAAGAATCTCGAAAAAGAACCAACTGATGGTTGCCGTAATTCGTTAATATCATCCACTCCATGTCTAGTCGTCATGTTGCCTTGACAAACGCTATAAGACAGGTTAGTAAGGTCGTCAACAGAGACATGAGACAAGGAAAGCTTACTGGCGTCAATCTGTACAACCTGCGGTAACGCAAGCTTTACCTTGTTCCTGTACAACGCTGGCCCTCGCAGCTGTAACGGGTTCCCCTCAAAGTACACCGTCGTCAACTTCTTCTTATCCTTCAGCTCCCTCTCCACGTCGTTAAAGTCGGACAATTGGTTATAACTAGCCCAAACTTCTTCCAGCTCGGTGAGGCCGCTCAACCCCTCGAGCGTTGTGATCTGGTTGTTCGACACCTCCAAGATCCGCAGCTTCTTGCAACTTTCCAGACCCCGCACACTCATCAGGGAATTGTGTGAAATGTATAGCTCCTCCAGGGAAGACACCTCGGCGAGCGGCGACAAGTCTCGAATGCGATTCGACTGGATCGATAGGAGCCGTAGATTCGGGAGTCCGCCCAGCCCGGCAAGAGATGTAATCTTATTCTTCGCAAGCCAAAGCTCCTCCAACCCCGTCAGCGATTCCAATCCCTGAATCTCGCGGATTCGATTTGATCCCAACTCGAGACTCGTCAGGTTCTCCAGCCCATCCAGGTTCTCGACGGTGCCAATCTTGTTGGCCACGAGGAACAACTCCTTCAGGGCCTTGAGATGTCCAATATTCTTGATGTGCCGAATCTTATTGAAGCTGAGGTCCAGGCTCGTGAGACCCGTGAGCTCATCCAGTCCCCGTAGGTGCGAGATAAGATTGTCATATAAGTCCAAATCCTGGAGCGTGGACGCGAGACATGCTAGTCCCTCGATTACTTGGATTTGGTTCTGCCGAAAGCAGACTCGCGAGCAGTTCTTGAAGCGGTCGAGGCGGAGGGCGGGGATGGAGGCGACGCGGGATTGGGTTAGCATTATTTCTTCGGAGTCGGCAGGTTCGTCGGTTAGGAGGTCTGTTCATTGTCAAGGTCAGTGGTGACTCCCTTTTTGACATGCCTTCAGACCCAAGAGCAGCTCGGATAGGATTGCTCAGGCAACAGATTCATACCTTCATCGGCGCTGATCTCCCCCCCCGGCAGGACATTCTCATCATCGGAATACTCCGGGTCCGAGAGTGCTTCGGGGTTCGCTAGAGAGGGCCGTTGAACACGCAGCTTGCCATCCCATCCTTTGGAGTTTCTTAGCCCGGGGCTGGGCTGCCCGTCAGAGGGCTGGTGTGAGGTTGCCTGTTCTTCCAGCCCGATGTGGTGCGGCGATGGTGCCGCAGCGTCGTGCTTGTCGTCTGCCTGGGCCGCCATCGCGAGATGGTTCGCTAGGTTGTTGTCTGACTCGATCCAATATCTCGCAGTTGAGAGCTTCCCGCTTCTAGTTGACGAGTATGGAAGGGGAATATCTCGTTATCGCCTGGAGCCCGAAACTTGTCGCGGTTTTTCTGGGCAAGGGTTGTTGTTGGGAAAGTAAAAAGCTAAAAAGGATCGGTCTTGCTTGGCTTGTTAAGCAGATCTACCTTGAGCCCCGCCGCGGTCCGGTAAACCGATTCAGGGTCCCCTGTGGTTCTGGTTCACAGCCGCTGCCTTATGTACGATTTTGTGTCTTCCTTGGTTGTATTTCAACTTGCGCGTCCAGTCTTGCCGACCGGACAGAAGCCGCAAATATCAACTCCCTAATTACCTTTGTACTTGCGAAGATTGGAGGTTTGATGATTTTGTCGGGTGTCTGTCGCGCGGGGTGATGTGTCGTATGACGTTATTGTGTGGATACAAAGAGTCAGATTGAATGATGAAATAGTCAGAAGTCACCACGTGAAGAAGATCAGAAACTGCAAGGAGAGAAAACAGGCCCCAATTTGAAGTGATGGGTGGTTATATTTCAAAGCATCTTTCTCTGGACGGGCCGATCTATGGCCAAAAATATTCTTAGGTACCGGCCGCGGATTCTAACTCGGCTTCTATAAGAAACCTTACAAGGAGCTCCACTAGTTCGGCTCGATCCTGGCTATGGTGGATGGTGCTCCGCAGGAAACGAACCCCGAAAGTATTCCACGCAGTTCAAGTTACTGATTCTCAAAAGGGAATGTATTTTTCACGCTCCACCATACTTCTTGCGTTTTTATTTATTGTATCCAAACAAAATTGATGTCCCTTTGCTGCTCCTTGTCCCCATAATTTAGGCGCTTCTATCCCGTTCTTCTAATCCCATTCTGAAGGAATGTAGCTGCTGTCCGGAAACTTTTGCCCCAATACCTCTGAGACATGCCCCGCAAACACCCAGAATCTCCTTACCGTTCTCCCTATATGAGCATTTATAATGTTCGCCTAAATCGTCGCCGAAATATCAGCAAGAACTTCTCAAAGTTGGGCTTCAATTGACCAGCCAGTCCAACTCTACCTGCATAGACCCTCTGCCCGTTGCCCGATTCCATCAGCTTCGCCAGCCACTTGGGCAGCCCAATTCGCCTTGTCGAGCTTCCCATTCGCTCCCCCTGCCCAGTCCTTCATGCGCCGTTCCCCCACCTGGTCGACGTGTTTGAGCCATTCATCAGGGAACACATGATGCCCGAGCAGTAACTTTGCGGCCACGAGCGACAGTTGAGGATTTTTTTTCTTTGGCCCCCGACATCGCACAACATGCGACACAGAGGCCTGCCACTGGTCTGCCATGGAAAGCAAGAAGTGTCGATGCCCATCGCGACAGAATTGCCCAATGATGACGAGGACGCCGCTCCACCTGTTACCCCGAGAGGGGATGCTGAGGTCCGGCTCTGTCGTGCCACGCCGGACTTGGCAGCGGCTCCGCCGTCCACTGGTATTCCGTGGCCAGTTTGCGGCTCCGAGACGACGTGTCCCCGGCTCGACCTTCCTTCTCCCGCCCGTCGTGTTCGTTGACCTGCTCGGCGCGCTGTGGGCGTGGACGTGTATGATGATGGTGGTCTTCCAGAACAAGATTATATACATGCCAGGCATACCGCTGAATGCGCGGCGGGAGAGGATCGCGGACTAGGCAGCGTAGTGTGGGGGTGTCCAATGGCAAGAGCAGAGGATCTGCGCGGCCGACGGGACCGACATTGCGCTGTGTGTGGCTAATTCGGCGACATCGACTGACCAAGCGCTAGCGATGGTTAACGAAATCGTTGATGTTCCTGTCTATATTCTCTATTTCCGGAGTTCGTCCCTCTGGTGAACTGATGCAACTGATCTTGGCTTACGTATGACAGGGAATGCATGGTCGATTCCTCCGAGACTGCCTGACATTTCTTGGGTCTTGCGAAGGCTGACAGACCGAACACCACCTGCTGGTTACCGCTATATTTATACGATCGCGTGTCCAAGTTACCGCGAGTATTAGACATCTCGAGGACGGCCGTCCGAGAAGAGAATAAACATGGATGCCAAGGCAGCTGCGAGATGGATTGCAGAGCAAGGTGTGAAAGATTGGCAAAAGCTAGATGACTGATCCTGTCCTAATACTCTCGGGCCAGAGCATTGGAGCTGGCTTTGCGACAAATCTGGCCGTATCACAAGCTTTCCCTAGCTCCCTCACACTGGATGCCTTGCTCCTCGAGACGCCATTTCTCTCAGTGAGAGCCATTTTGGAAATTCTGTGTCCACAGAAATGGCTGCCATACAGACATCTATGGCCCTTTCGTTGGAACCACCTTGACAATTGGTCCAACCTCGAAATTCTAGCCTGCCAGATATTCTCTCGAGGTTCCCGCGCCTCATCCTCGCCATCAGGAATTATCCTTGAAGCAGGCAGGAACGAGCTCGTGCCTGCCAATCATGGTGCCAAGCCTTTTGACAGGTGCAAGGCGCCGGGCATTCCAGTGCGGAAATCCACTGTCCAGGGTGCTTATCGCAACAAGGCAAGCTTTCGGGTTGAGGGCAAGGGAGCAGTCGCTTCGGCGGTCGGAGCTGAAGTTACAAGAAGATTTCTGGGAACTAGCTCGAAGCCCGGTGGGGCTTAGTTTAAGTGCTTGCAGCTTGGCCGGGAGCTGCATCCCGGGTTGTGCTAGGACGTTCAAAAGTGAACGACAGGGGTCGCGAAAGCGGCGAACATGACACGGAACATTTGAAGCACAACGCGTCCGAACAATTCAGCTTTACTTGATTGACGTGGCCTTGTTGGTGAGGCGAAACTTTGGAATTCCTTCGGCGAGCGGAGCTGTAATTCGACGCGACCACGCTATGAGAGGGAAGAGTCATAGAAGGAGTCAAGCAATTGACACATATGTGATAGAACCGTTTAGTTGGATAGAATAATACCCCCGTGCTAAATGCCAATTCGGAGCAATATGAAAATTTTCCCGACTAGACAAGCTTCTCTCCAACAAGATGGATGGTGGGTAAGAAAACGGGTATCTACCTTGCTTGTTTAAACCGGCTCCTGCACCGTTCGCCGCGCTCCTCGCCTCGACTGTGAATAGTGGTGCGGGAGACCGAGTTTCATCACCGTGGATTGCTAGCAGGGAAGGAAGTCAATTTTCTCCCTCTAGTGTCGCATATTCAATTCGGCTCGAAACAAAGCTCAAAGGGCTGGAATTGATTACTTGAAGGCTCCCAATTCAGTCCTGAACTTCGTGCCCTTAAAGATGTGATTTTGTGCGACGCAGGAAGTTTCTTATTGAAGCTGTCATCTGGTGTCTAACGCGGCGTGGTGATTTGCCTCTCAGGACTCACTAAAATCTAGGCAGCCTTTTCACACCTCAGCGAGATATCCCTGCGAGTTCACAAAACGCCCGGGCTCGACACCGGCTTGTCTTTCCGTCCCAATTTAGCAGGGATAAGGCGACGAGTCCAGGGGGAGCCGTGCCATATTTTTTTTCCTTTTGCATTCGTCGTAAACCAGTAAAAGGCGAGGCTGGAAGTTGCACTGCCGCCGCTTTTTGTAGCTGGGACCCACACCCCCTTAACCATGTGACTACGCTCCAGGCTCGCGCGGGTAGCAGTAGCAGGTACACACGCGTTAGAAAACCGCGACCGATCATCACCGTTTTTTGGAAGGCTTCATAAGTTCTACTTTGACACGGACCACCCTACCCCTCCAGGGGTACATGGAAACGGGTGGATATATGTACTTTTGCGATGTATCTTTTGTTTCGTATAAGATGGGACCCCCCCCATTTTCAGTGCTGGAAATCTTCCCCTTCTCATCACTCCAGATGCTGGGTTGCCTGGACTTGGTAAGTTTTTATGGTCGTAAGGCATCAACAAGGAGAAAAATATCATCAAAGCCACCTCAACGACAAAGGAAAGAAGAGAGATCCGGTCGTCCTCTGCAAAGCATCAACCGACTTATCATTCGCTCTTTCAAGTCACGGGATCGTAGTCTCTCCGTATTAATCATCGATCACAAACTTCTGCCTGGTTGTTCTTTCAATTTCATCCTCATCACGACTTACGAACCTCTTGCCTTTCTTTTCTCCTCGTTTTGCTCTCTTGCATTAAATAAGCACTGTCGCACCGATTTGTCTCAGATGATTTTGGCAATATCGGTGGATCAACCTCGCCAAAATGTTCTCCTCCAGCCGCCGACATGAACACCACAAATCCTTCTCCAAAAGCCAGAAGGCCAACAAGTCAAGCGCATCATTCAGCAAAGAAGCCGGTGTCTCGAAACGGAGACATGAACCGAAAGAACACCGGCGGCGACCTACCACTTCGTCGATGGCAGCAGCGAACGATGGAGACATCACGATGCAAAGGTTAGTTCATCAATTTATTCCATCTCTTTGTTTCATCTCGAACCCCAACAAGCTAACTTTCTTCTTTACAGCACACTCACATCCGCCATCATAACCCTCGTCGTTGGCAAAGAGCAGCGCCTCTTCGCCGCCCACGAGGATGTGCTCTGCATTTCCTCGTTCTTCCAATCCGCCATGCAGCGCAACTTTCTGGATTCTTCCCCTGGCGGCTCGTCGAGAAGAATCGCCCTGCCGGATGAGGAACCAGAAATCTTCTCATCGGTGTTGGAGTACCTCTACAAGGGCGACTACTACCCTCGCCTCGTGCACAACAAGCGCCGTAACTCGTGGGAGTTGGAGCCCGTGACTAACGATGGGAAGGATGGCGTGGAGTCGACGGTGTATCATCACGCCATAGATGGGGACTTGTTGAAGGACACGGTCATTTACTGTACGGCAGAGAAATACGGACTTGAGGAGTTGAAGAAGATTGCCCTGCGGAAGCAGGGACTTCGTATGTTCTCCCTTTGTTTCTTCTTTAATATTCGCCCAGGTCCCCGACGCTGACGTTTGCACAACAGAATCAGGAATCCAATGCAGCACCATCCTCGCCTCGGCCAGGTACGCCTACGCCAACACCCCCGACACAGACTCCAAGCTGCGGGCACACTACCTTGCGCTCATCATCCGCTCGAGGAGCACATTTAAGCGCAGCGGGACGATGCAACTTGAGATGTGGAATGGGGGCACCCAGTTGTTTTTTGATCTGTTTGTTGCGCTTTGTAATCATGTCGATGACATTTCTACTGCCGGGTGAGTTTTTTTTCCTACTCTATCTGATGACTCATTTAGGGGGTTTCTAACTGGTTGAGCAGGAGCACGCCACGCAGCAATCGCCACTATTGAGGAATACCGCAACATCCCCCGCCCCCATTCTGCCTTGTCCTGCTCATCCATGAGGCAACCAATATGGGAGAAATCTCGCCTCATTTTCACGCCCAAATTGCTAACCACTCACCCACACTTTATGATAATGACCCTTTCCTTGCATTTTTATTCTGGATTCGACAGTTTCCATCTCAGCAAGGGCGGAAAAGAAAATAAACAGGTACATGATCAGGTTTTCAGAGACCGGCTTTTTTCGCTTTCCTGATTTCTTGCTTTCCATCGACTCTTTCGTGCGGGGGAGGGCGTTGAGGCGTGTGTTTCTAGGTTTCAAGAGATACACCTTTCCTTCTCGTCTTTGGGGGCGGTTTCTTTCACAATGTATCAATATTGGCATTCATCACCTTGGGCTGTGTAGGTTTTGCTTAGGTTTCCGCCTGTTTGAGAATGGGCTTAATGACGGTTTCTGGCTTTGTACTTGTTTCTTGTTTGTTTTTTGTCGTTCGGGGGGAAGGAAAGATCTCTAGGCAATCTGCCTTGCGGGAACTAAGCTGGATGCTGGTTGTTAATCATCCAGACTGGTTGTTTTTTTTTATTGCGGAAGTTTCCTGTTTCCCACGTTTTACGAAATATGTCGATGGAATTCAGACAGACCAACCTGGAGACATTCCCGAGAATGACATCTTAGACAAACCCGTTCCAGAGGAAAAAAAAACAAGACTCGGGGAAATTTTGTATATTATTCATAAAAGTGTTGCTTTCTCGACGTTCACTGGGATACCTTAACAGAATCATTCCCCCGACCTTTCGTCTTCATGCCCGTGATGTCGTGCCTGTGGCCATTCATAGGTGCCCAAAAAATTCCAAGACCAGCTTCATTCTCAAATGTTTCTTTCGAAAATCTCTCAACAAGTTGAGATATGTACCTGTCGTCCTGTCCATGGCTGTTGTGCGACCCTTCTCAGATGCGAACAACCATCTCGGATGTGAAGCCGTGAAGCCATACCCATCCATCAAGCCAAAATGTTACGATTCCACCACGTTCCACCGCTTGAACGGCAATGCAAGGTTTGTACGGCGTAGCATCTGTCAAAAAAAAAATTGTGGCAGCCTTGCCTATCAGGGGTCAATACTGCCGCTAGCCCATATCTGATTCGTCAACCGAAAAACCGGAGGTTCCACCCAAGCCGAGAAAAGTACTCGATACTTTCATGACTGTTTGTTCACGGACAAAGTCTCAAAACGGTTCGTTCCAAGCTAAATGTCCGAGTTGTGGATGCCAAGGCTACATCATGACTCACAACACGGCAACTCATACAAAACACGCACACACACAAACACACAAAGTTGTAAGACCGCAGCATGCGATCGGGGTTGTGCTGGTGGTGCGCATTGATTCACGCACCCCGGGGATGTCTCATCTCTGGTGCCTGACTGGTTCAGAGTATTTGTTGCAGGGAGCCTGGAGAAAATAAATTTGTGGGGGTTGTCATGCTCGAGGTGAAAATCTCAAAATCTTTAATCGGATTATTTCGGTGTCGTGCCGTGATGTTTTGGCAGTTGCAAAGATTTTGGTCGGATGGTACTGGTGGGGGTCGTGAATCGCGAGTTGCCTTGTTCACATACATTCGGCCGTGTTAGTACCGGGCATAGAGAAGAACATCAAGCTTGCCTACGACGCGTCGTCGACCTCTGTATTGGAGTAGCGAAAATCACGAAACTATCGAGTAAAAAGGCAAGACATGAATACATGAATGCGCAATCGTGCATTGATAAAACGCCAAGTCTTGTTTCCGTTTATCTCTGCTCGTACCATCCCACTGTTGATGCCTGTCATTATTGTCGCCACCACTTCGTTCCGTTATGACGATTTTTAATTCCTACCTCCGTTGCTCCCACCAATAATAAAATGCACCTGGGAGAACCAAACACTCTCGGCCCTCCACTAGATAAGAAGTCGGGCCAGAAGCAAAAGTCCAGGTGGCAGATGCCGGTCGGCCCTTACTACACCCCAGTTCCGGGGAAAGCACCCGTTTTCGACAAAACCACAATCCCCCTTTCCCTTGCAATGTATCCCTTCATTAAGTTCTATGGCAGGATCCTAGCGTTAGCATGACTGATTATCACCAGGACGGCTGCAACGGGTGGGTGGGTACACAACGGAGCCAGGCAGCAAAGAACATATAACCTCAGGCAACCATCTCGCCAAATGGTGGTGGCGTGGACATAGGTGAGGCAACGACACGATGACGACTTGTCAAACACAAGGCTGAGAAAAAGGCAGTGCAAATTGCCTGTCCACTTAGGCCCCCCCGATCCACTCACATGAACAGAGCCCTCTGCCTAACCTCACTCCGCCTTGCCGTGCCTCGTCTTGCCACGTGGTACGGTCTGCTGCCTGGTCTTCGTCTCAACAAAGACGGTTGCGGGGCCGGGCCGTTTGATACAGATGAGATGGGCTTATGCAAGCCACAGGTACATACCTTGTATATCAAATTCGCAAGAAGACACTCCACCTCGTCCGTATCTACCGACTCTTCTGCTTTGAGGTTGATGGCAGCCTGAAACTCGGCGACGGGGACACGGGTTCGCCGGATCGGTGACGCGCCGGCATCCTGGGGTTCGACGAAGCCGCCCGCAATGAAAACTTTTCGGAAGAGGTTCCGCAAGGCGATGTCCCGGCCTCGCTCAAGCGTGAGGAATATCCGCAAGTTGATAAGCTCCTCTTCGTTCTCCTGCAGCGCGTCGTCAAATTTCTTGAGATCGCCGTTCTTGATGCAGTCTGAGAGGGGAAGAAAGAGCCTTTGTAGACTCGGAAATGGCTTCAGGAGATCGCGGCTGGGGAGGGTGTGGGTTGTGAGAAGGTGGCACGGGATCAAGAAATTGAGAATTTTCCTATATAGAGTTAGTGAAGACACCCAGCCGCAGGATTGGGAAGTTCATACTCCTTGTTTCGTAGGGCGTTTTTGTGACAAAGTTGCCAGGCTTTCGTCAGCTGTTCTTCAGCCTGCAAAGGCAATGAGCAAGAGGATTTACCGCATCTTCAGCATGTCGAGACTCACCTCGACATAGTTCTCTTCCAAAAAGGCGAGCACACCCGCGTAGTACAAAAATGTCACCTGCTGGGATTTTGGGAAGGCCGCCAACGGCGGCATGTCGCCCTGGTATGCGTTGATAGCCTTAAGGATAGTCTTGGACAAGCTTGGCGACCTAAGTTTAAAGTATGTCTTGAAGAGGAGGTTGATAATGTAGTAGAGTCCCCACTTCCTTGACTCCTCGAGCGAAGCCCGGTCCGTGAGGCAAAGATTGAAGATGCGCTTCAGCTGCTGCTCGCAGTCTCTGAGCTGCCCATGCTTCTCTGTTTCAGGGTCAAAGTCATCTGCAAATGATGGGCCCTTTTCCTGGACCGGGTTGAGTTCCCGTTCTTCGTCTGCCTTGATGGCGAAGAAGCGGAGGTGCCTCCCTGCTACGTAAAGGGTTGGGATAAGCCAAGTCTCGAAGCGATGGTTGCTGAAGCCCCGGATGATCTGGGACGTGAATTCTCTCCATAGTTCGTATATCTTGGTCCACGTGGGCGCCTATAAGGAGTCAGTAGCCGGGTCACGGGAAGAGGACTAATGCGGGCAGGCGGTACTTCGTGCTTCACTTCGTTTGGATCCAACATGGACACAATCTCAGCGAGAGCTCTCCAATATGCTTGAATAATCTCGCTCCATCCCTGGAGCACCTCGGAGGATAGCCTCCCCATTTCTGTCTTGCGCAACGCCTTGTTGACGTCTTTCTTAACCGTCGCATGGTTTGTGCTTCGGAATATCCTGTGCAACCGACTTGGATTGTCGGCGGGTGGATCCGGCCGCAGGAGTTCGGCAACTTGGTATCCGGAGCATGTCTCGTAGGCCTGTGCAAGTTCCTGAGCAAGAAGATCCATACCTATCCGCGGCGCCAATAGCTTGACGTGAGGTCCGGATTTATGAGTCCAGGCCTGTTGTTTCGTGTTAGATGCCGTTGGCTAGGTTGTACAGGAAATTTAGACAAGTTTAGGTCCTGCTAAACATGGGCGAATAACAGAATGTTAGCCCAGAAAGATCTGAAAGAAGGGCTGTGAGAGGGATGTTTTGTGGTTCAGTTCGGTCGATGTCAAGTCATGTACTCTGTATGACCCTTGTAGCTGTCAGGGCAGGTAGTCTCGTATTGTGCAGCGCATGAGGCAGGTGAGCAATCGGAAGTTAGGCTTGGCGGCCGGACCCACTTTCTTTCAACAGAGCCAATTGGACGCCACACTTTCCGGTTGCGCCACGGATTCGTGTTGTGGGGCACACGGCTTCTACTGTTAGGGCTCAGCTAAATTTCCCGGCCACACTCACATCCAACTTTTCTTGCAGAATTCTGAAGACATCACCACTACCACACACGTTGAATTCGACCAGCACCACAATCAGCAAAGTAAGTCGCTACACATTTCCCATTGATAGATTAAAGCTAACTCTTCCTTTTTCAGATGGGTAAGCCAATTTCTCCCCTTAGCGATCTTTCCATTCCATAACTTGATTCGACCGAGTGGCGGACATTGCCTGCCGTCTGTCCAATGGAGCATCCTAAATATCAACGTTTATGGTCTATCTCGGAGTGGACGAATATGAAAGAGGTGGAAATGTTGTTGAAATTGTGTCTATGGAAGAAGAGATCAAGAACTGGGGGTAATAGGATGGAAACAGACGAACGTGCGAGAAATACCTCGACGGTCAACGCCGCCGCACCTCTAGCTGGCTTGCGGCGCAAGATGCTCTCCTTAATTGAAGATTTCTGATACTGAAAGTATCATGATGGCACCGGGAAAGTACTGACAAGGGCACTCAGGTCGTCTTCACGAATACGATGTTGTCGGGCGTCACTTGCCCACCGAGACCAACCCGAACCCCGCCCTTTACCGCATGATCATCTTCGCACCGAACATCACGGTCGCTAAGTCCCGGTACTGGTACTTCTTGCGCGGCTTGAAGAAGGTTAAGAAGGCCACTGGCGAGATTGTTTCCGTCAAGGAGGTACGCAAGCCTATCGAGACGGCCGGGCTGAAGCATTGAATGATGTCGGGCCTAACAATTGGAACAGATTCAGGAGAAGCACCCTCAGAAGGTCAAGAACTTTGGCATCTGGATCCGATACGACTCTCGGTCCGGCACCCACAACATGTACAAGGAGTACCGTGAGATGTCGCGGACAGATGCCGTCGAGGCTCTCTACCAGGATATGGCTGCTCGCCATCGAGCCCGCTTCCGGTCGATCCACGTACGTCTTTCTGATATGGATGACTGGAATTTGTGAGAGGCAGCGGCACTGACTCTGTTGCACTAGATTCTCCGTGTCGTTGAGATCGAGAAGACCGAGGACGTCAAGCGCCCCTACATCAAGCAGCTGATCACCAAGGGCCTCAGCTTCCCTCTCCCTCACCGCGTGCCCAAGACCAGCACTAAGAAACTCTGGAGCGCCAGGCGCCCTGCTACTTTCGCCTAAGGAGTTTGTGATATTAGGGGCGGCGATTCCGGTATTAAAGATGGGGCTCTCATGGATCAGGGAAATGCCAGCATTTTGCTCGGTAGGAATGAGCAATGAATTCGCACATTATCACTAGATGCCTACCTAGTTGCTTTCAACGGAGTTCAGCATGAAAAGGCCAACTCTGCATCTTCGCTTTGCGTCGTATTGTGATGACAATTTTCTCAAGATACGACCTATTCCTAAGAGATGCACCCCGCAGACCCCCCGCTCGGTAAGAATTTGGTTGGACCTCTCCATCCAGGTTCCGGATTCTTTGTAATAACTCGGCGTTACGAAAGTCCGATCCTCCACACAAGTCTTGGACCACGTCCTCTATAAACCCAAAGATCTTATCGTACAACTGAATCTCATCGCCCCTCACAACACCGTGGAAGATCAGACTAGACAACCGCCCTTCAACTCCTGCTCTCACACCTTCTCCAGACAGCATCCTCGCAAATGGCTTCCCAAAACCTGGAGTTCACCACCGTCAAAACTACCCTCCCAAAAATCCCCTACCCCTCACACGTAACCCGAAAACCAATCCATACAGACCGGCTCCTCATCCGGCCGCTTGAAGAGTCAGACCTCCCTGCGCTCCATGCGCTCCGCTCGGAAGACGCCTTGATGCGGCACTCGGCGCAAGGCGGTCCTGATCCCGACATGGAGCACACACGTATGGTTTTCCAGAAAACAGCGCCGCCTTCAGGGGACGCGGACACGTACAGCTTTGGTATCTTCCTTCATGGGTCGTTACGCGAGGGGGAGGGCCAAAAGCTCATCGGCATTGGCGGCAGTCACCTCCGTGCCGACCGACTAGGCTGGCCGGCTATCGGGTACATGCTCTCAGAAGAATTTTGGGGACAGGGGTTCGCAACGGAGTTCGTGAAGGCGTTTATGGGGATGTGGTGGGGATTGGAGAGAGCTGAGACGGAAGTGAAGGTCGAGAAGGGGACGGTGGTGCCGGTGAAAAGGGGGGACGAGGTGAAGGATGGGGTGGAGGCGAGGGAAATGATTGTGGGGATTACGGGTGTAGGAAATGGCAAGAGCCAGAAGGTATTGGAGAAGGGGGGGTTCGTGGGGATGAAGGAATGGGCTGAGGGTGGGACAGGGAGGGAGGACACGAAGCTTTTGGGATTTGGGTGTTTGCGGCCTCGGAGTGACGCTTGATTCGGAGGCCGTTCAGGGGATGATGGCGATTTGAGGGGACCACTGCTGCCAGGCTGGACTTAATGCCTGGAATAATTCCCGTGAGGACTCCAAGAAACAAATCTTTCTGGAATGCTCCGGTTAAGTCTTAGTCTTGAACCGAGGCTCTTCAAATCTAGGCAGGCGAGGCGGACTCGGGGATCCAACGCAGCATCGCACAAAGTCTAGCTTGTCCATTGGACGCAGTGGAGGCAGCTAGCTGTCAACAATAGCATCAATAGAGTCATAGACAACGGACCCATTCACATGACCAGCGTTGGTGCGGGCATGCGCATTTACTGACTCTTGACTCCGAAATCGCAGCATCACCGGTAGTAGGCTGGCTGTGCTGCCTGCGACCGTTGAATTGCGGTCTCCAATTGCTCTGCTAACTCGGCATGGCCCCAAGCAATTGCGGCGGCCAATTTTGGTGTGCTGACAATGGGCATTGTCACATTTCCTCTCGGTGCTCCTGACAGAAGCACGACGGTTCGGGCCGGTGAGAACAAGGTCTGGACACTATGCCACCAACTTTTAGTAACATTACTGTCATCTTCGTGGTTCGATTTTTTGGTCCGGTTCTTGATTCCCTCGCTTGTTGAGTTCGTACAAGCTGTCATCTGGCCAGAATTAGAGACACAAGCACGAGCTTCCATCCAGTTTCGGCTATTCAGCCCCAGGCCCATCCTATTTCGCCAGCCACGGTCTAGGGCTGGCTGGGGGATGTGGCCAACTGTGGCTCTGGGTTAGTGCCCGTGCCACAGGTAGCGCATCCCAATCCCGCAGGCGGCTCGCTGCTACACCAGCCCCAGGAGCGATCACCTTGGCAGCAACCGGGGTGCACGTGTCAATCCGTCAGCGGCCGACGATTCTTGAACCTCGAACCATCCGCAGGGCACTGCCGCCCTCTAGGCCGATTGCCAGCGACCTTTCGCAACAGATCCGAGTTGCGAGAAGTAGCGCGATTGATTGCTCAGTGCTCGCACGAATCTACCGCCGACGACCTTCCATTTCGGACCGAAAAAGTAGAATTTTATTTCATCGACTTTGTGCAACCAGTTGCAAGCAGTTACCGAGACCAATATCCAGCCCCGCCTAGTAGCGGCCGCAGCTTCCCATTCCCGAGCTTGATTGCTGCAGCCTATGGTCAAGAAAGATTGGCGGAATTGGGATCCCGTCGCCGCGAGTTAAAACTGCTGCTTCTGCCGTCATCACAGAGCCGCTGTTGCACGATACCGAAAATACAGCAAGGAAAGATCTATCCTCAACTCATGCTATCCCGAAACCGACCTCGCTTCCTCGTCGACAATCAGCGCGAAGAGCATATATTCCTCGTTGAGACTATCCAGATAACGCTTTCGCGCCGCCATTGTTGCTCGTTGCTTCGGTGACCTGCCCATGGAAGTGGTGTCCTCCTACTTCATTCATGAAGCTCACCAAGACGAATAGCTGCGATGGCGTCTACCTCTGATTCGAAGTCGTATTATGGCTATTTATTCCAGCCTAACAACAAACCCACTGATGTTCTCGACTCACTTCTCAGAGCTATCGCCCTCTACATTGTATGGGACCTTCCAGATTCTCAGAGAGGCCTTTTCCCGTCGTTGTACTTCTCTAACAGGCTTTACTACCGAACAGACAACCGAAATCGGGGACAAGAATGACCACAACCTAACGCCGGCGAAGCTTGCTGCCTTCTACAAAGCGGTGGGCGGCGACTACGATTGTAAGATTCCTATCGTCCCGGGCTTCGTGGCCGCCCTGCGTCGCGCCGAAAGTGATGCGAATTCCACGACCAAGGTGAACCGCCACTAACTCTGTTCGGCATCGTACAGCACTCTTCCTCCACACACCGAATGCGACGCTCTCAAAAATATGGCAGAAGACGTGGTGCGCGCACTCACTGGTGCAACCGTTAGACATGGATTTCGAGGAACCGACCATCCCTGCGCTAACAACGAAGGGTTTCGTGCGTTGGGAGACGATTGAGACTCTACTGGGACCAGAGGAACATGGTCCCTTCATCCAATATGCAGTACGAGAGTGGAACCTGAAGCACCCTGACACGGGCGAACCGTTCCCAAAAGACCTACCGATAGAGGCTTTCCCAACCGAGCCAAACGAAGATGTCTTGAACTGGCATGACGAGTGTCTGAAGAGGCTGAAGAAAGACTTGCTGCAACCGAAGGCGAAACCTGCGGAACCGGAGTCCAAGTCTAGCGGTGGCCCGAGAGAGCCTAGAACCCATCCTCGCCCGAGGAGTTCCTACACTGATGAACCGGAACGCTCGCCAAGACACCGCGACGATGAACGTCCCTCGAGTGACTACTTTGGCCGCGGAGCTGGAGTTTCCTTTGCCCATGTCCCGCCTGGAAAATACGGCCCCCGACCACATATCAACATCACCAGGTCGCCAGACAGCTACCGTCCTAGCACGGCCGCTGAACCTGAACCAGAGGAGCAAAGTCGCCGAAAAAGCTTTTCGGACTATCCTTCCCCCACCGAGCAGGGCCGGCCCATGTTCGAGAGAGATGGCGCTCCTCCCAGGCGGAGGCACAGCCAGCCAAGACACTACTCGACCTCGGACTCCGGCTCCGACGTGCCTCCTTCGCGCGCAGCCCGCCGCTCCTACCATGGGAGCGATCCCGCCCTTCACACCCCGGGGCCGCCTCCTCCATCTTTCCGGCGCGTGCCCCCAAAGGTGCCACCGCCCGGCGTTGCTGGGGATGTCGCGCCGTCGCTAAATGGGAGGACCTCGTCACCGGGTCTTCGCTCCCACAGGACTACCATGGCGGGGGTGCAGGATGATAATAGGCGCAAGAGCATGCCGTCGCCGCTGGATTTCCCGCATAAAGTCTTTAACAAGGTGACGAGCACGCTGGGCATCAAGTCGGATCGGCCACATAGCGCGAGCCGTAACGCCTCGCACAGCTCGTCGGCACACAACTCGTCGTCGCACAATAGCCGCCATCGGAAAGACTTTGCGGAGTCGAGGTCGAGACTGAATCCCAGCCACTCCGACTACGATTCGGAGGAGTCGGATGAGTATGAGGACCGCATGCGACGGAGAGCGCATGTGAGGGATTCACGGGACGCGAGGGACGAGCATCATCGGAACGAGAGGGAGAGGGTGCGGGGGAAGGATCATCGGGATAGGTCAGATCGGGAGCGAGACCGAGACCGGGATCGTGACAGGGATCGCGATACGCATCGTGATCGAGAGCGAGATCGGGACCGCGACAGAGACAGGGACAGGGATCGTGATCGAGAGAGCTACGAGGATCGCCCGTCGAGGGCATATCTTCAGCGGCCGGATGTGCAGCGCCGCACCAGCAGCCATGCGGACGCGGAGCGGAGAAAGGGGGAATGGGACGCTCATGAGGGGGCGGAGCGGTCGAGAGCCAAGAGGTACGAGAACCGGCCGCCGCAGGGGTCGCCTCTGACAGGGGTAGGTGGGCGGCGATATGCTGCGGCTCCGGAGCCGACTTGGTCGTGATGACCATGGCGGCCTTGGGGTAGAGGGTTAGCACTCTCCCCGCTTGGGGGCATGATGTGTCCCATACAAGCTTATGACTTTACGGCGAACGAATTTCCGTGGATATGAACAAGATATTTTATAGCAATATGGGGGCGACCTTACCTGTACTTTTAGCTACCAATTATGGACAGAATAAACGAGAGATGGAATCTCACTCTCATTCGATTCTTGGTACTTTACAGACATGTTGGCCAGCTCTTAAAGACCGGTCCTGAGACATCTTCTATTGGTGCCACATACGAGGCTGTCGTGATAGAAGTTGATGGTATTGTCGAGAGGTCCAGGGACATGTCGCTGGCCGGCCCCGTTGGTCTTCATCTCCACCTCTAACTGGAGCCAGCAAAACAACAACCACTACCGCTAGTACTACCATCATCCTCTGTTTCAAGCACACATTGGCGGATGGAATCCTACGAATCGACACCGCCAAACGGTGCGCGATGCAGAGGTGCAGAAAAGGCGGCCAGACTCCAAGCTACAAAAGCACCTTCTCGGTGTCCTCATTGGTGGCATAGGAGATGGGATGGCGGGTTGCACCACCATCACGGCAACATTGCACATTGGGATATTTAGCTCAGATATCATACTCCGGATTACGGCCAGCTGCGCGCCGAATGCAGGTGCTGGAAGCTAGGCTATGCCACCGCCTGCATGGGGAATCCAAAATACCACCACAGAAGTTTCTCGCGTTTGGAGATGGATGCCTGGATGAAGACTGGGATGTTGTGGTTGGGCGGAAGCGGTGACGCTGACAAGGACCGACCGCGCTTGGATGCTCGAGACTTGGTTGGATGGATGCAACTTTGCATCTGAACACTTCTAGACTAGAAGAAGTCTTGAAAAACGTATATGACGGTCTGATATATGGCTAGTCTTTCTAAGAACATCGTCGAATTTTAAATACATTGCGCGCATGAAGGTTCAAAAAAAGAAACATTATTGCGGCTTCCATTGCCACGCGGAATGTCTGTGGGACTGAGTCCGTGCCGCTGTGTTACTTGGCCTCCGGCCCACAGTTGAAGTTAACTGATTGCTTGTAGTTGACAACAGACATTCTGGCTGACCGTCTTGGTGGTGGTGGTGGTGGGTAGTAGGGAATGGCAACGACCAGAACAAGTGAAAACCACCTAACGAAAACAATGCGGGGGCATCTTGGATGATGCCTGTCTCTCGCATCGCGGTACATATAGCGCTTCTGGTGTTAAGCATTCCCAGCTACATAAAGAGCTTGCATCAAACCGTCCCGGGTTTCTTCCATCTGGATGGTGTGTTCGGAATTGACGGGGAAGCGAGTGATAATGCCCCGATAGACGCAGGGGGAAGCTACTCGTTAGCCTTGTTGGTGGTCATGTCTACGCCAAGCCATGCCGGAAAGTTTGCAGGCTGCGATTTTGAATAGTCTACCAAGGGGCGAAAACCAATGATCGCCAGGCGCGAGGATGATATCCGTCTGGAGGGTAGAGGAAACATTCGCGTCGAGTGATGCCAGGTTTGTATGTACCCGACCTGTCGATCAGTTAGAGGCGATCAGGGGCATCCTTTCCATGGCTTTTGTCTTCCAAGCAACGTCTACCCTGCTTTACGAGTTGGTTTTCATAGAGCAATTGGCAACAAACATGACTGAAATCCATCAGAAAGGTGAGGACGCTAGGAAGCTTCCTCGAACGGCAACGTCCATGGAAGACATGATCCGCGTTGTTGTGGTCGACCGACCTGTGCCTAGTCCAAAATAGTTTCCGATCCGAAGATAGACAACCCAACAACTCGTCCACACAGTAATCTGCTTCTGCCTCCCTTGCGCTACCGACCACGAGGTCCTACATACATTCTGGTTATTGCCACTTGCCACTGCCTCGTGCGGAACAGCCGAAACTTCGGGATGCAGGTCACTAAGTCCCTTACTGCGTCGCTGCTCCTCCTCCGTGGGGAGCATCTTGTAGGCCGCGGACAAAATTGCGGAATAGATGGAGGGGCAGTGACTGTCACAGGCCACAGGAAGGGGGCCACAGGAAGGGGCCGGGACCCGCTCCCTGCATTTAATAGCGCCGTGCGAGATGATGGTTGCCTTCATGCCCTGTCCGGACCGCCTCCGGATTGCCGTTGGGGCTACCGTGGGGTTTAGATTACCATAGAAGGGTCAGTCGAGTCAACCCAAAAATCAGCACTGCGCTCTGCTAGGAGTGGATAAATTACTGGTATTGGATTGGCCTTGTTCCATTAGCGATCAGGCCAACTAAGCCATAGAAACAAGGGACTTTGAAGGATCTAGGAAAACGGGATGCCTACTGAGTTTGGAGCGGCTAGTCAAGGCATCTGGGATCCGTCATGAGGCAAGTCGTGATTTAGTGCTTGCTAGGTGAGGCAGTACATGACCACTTTCAGGTGCGACCTGGTCCAAAAGCTAGGCGCCAGGCGGTGCTGTGGGTGCCGTTCATGAATCTGTTTTCTGCTCTTAATTCGTCTAGTCTCTGACACGCTGCATGCTGCACGCTGCATTGGGAGGTGAATAGATCGAGTCGTAAGTGCCCCCCCAGTCGGTAGCACGAGAAGGCAGCCTAATTAATAAATGCCCCTGCCTCCACAAATTTTAGCCCCCCTCCATTCCATTCCATGAAATCTTCCACCCATCACCCGCCAAACTTCCTCTACCTGCCGAAAGACGCTCGACAAGCAAATCGATCCGATCCCCGATATTACATACGTTGCGTTTCCGAACACACCTCCGCTGCCCTTACCTACAGAAACCCTCACCTCGGATCACTTCCAAGGGGCTAGATCGTACACAAACTCCGAACAATCCAAGCCGTCCGACTCATTGAAGACTCGAGGACGTTCCGACGACGCAGTGCAAACCCTTCCCTCAGCCTACGGGATAGAGCCTCAACGAGCGTCAAACCACGAACATGAAGGGCACATCGATCGACCATCTCGTTTACGCCGAGATTCTCAAACACAAGAAACAGGGTGATCCGCCAGACTTCAGCCAATTTCTCCAGCGCCATCTGATTCTCGAAGTCCGACAAGAGGTGCACTCCTTCTACGGCCACCTTGATACGCCCGAAGCCAAGTATCCCGGCCTCGACTACTGCCACCCAACCCACCGCATACGCCTCAGCCGTTGGCCACAGCACCGGAGACTCTTCCGAGCTTTCGACTCCCTTAGGCTCACGCCTCACGAGATTGCCAGCCTGACGAAGTGGGAGGGCACGAAATGGGCCAAGGAACGGTTTGAGAGAGAGCAGGGTTACCAGATTCGTGACACAACAGCCGATGCCTTCGACCAGCAGAACAGAGAAGTTGATGAGCACTCGACGACGGATCTCGCCCCGACTCCGCGTGCCGAGTCCGTAGAAGGGGATGAGTTGAATGCCGTCATGGATGAGGATATGGACGAAGACGAAGACGACGAACCAATCCACAGCATGGCCCCCGAACTGTTCCGCCGCATCATCGAACAATCACAGCTACGCGAGAATGGTGGTTCCTCCGCCATCGTCGACGAGGAGTGGGACCAGTGGTTCAAGAACGTGGTAGAAAGCGGCGAGTTAGGGTCTATCGTTTTTTCTGTCCTGCAACGGCCGGGCGATGCGCGGAACAACATGCCACCCACTCGCCTCTTCCCACGATCGATGCTCGAGACAGCAAGGGCCGAGCGGTGGAACGAGATTCCCGATTTCCTACACGATGTTCTCCGCTGTGCTCTGGAAATGGAAGGCGCTGGCGATGGCGCCAATATCAGTTCACAGGAAAACTCGCGCCTTGCGCCGCCACCACCTCCCATGCTTCCCCAGCCACGACAAGGAATCTATACTTGGTCTTCGCGACGGTCGTTTTCGGATCTCAGACTACCTGGTAGCAGTCAACGGACAGCCCCGCCGCCGGCATAGACAGCGCGGCGACATCGTGGTTTTACTCGTGTTCAGAACCCCGGCCGCATATGCTGCCTTATGAGCCACCGCGGCGGGCAGCGTCACGTTGTGCGGTCGCTATCTCTGGACAGGGTTGCGGCCCTTCGTCCGACACCTCACATCGGCATTTCGGCCATCCGGCCCATTCCGGTTACTCGAACTAGTTAGCGAGGGAGTTCAAGCGTCCCGCTCGAGAGGTCAACGAGATGCCTTCTTCACGCCGGGAATCTGAACACGAGGAATAACCTGTGCAGCGCAACATACACTTTTCTATCCACACCGAATCGGCCACAGCATGATTCATTCGCGACGCGACATATGATCTCTTTCGGCGATG
>Ga0247774_1000388_pt1 | contig 21707 bp, 21 predicted proteins | sample UWRJL001104B6_FD_179933 | JGI IMG/M metagenome (GOLD analysis project Ga0247774, IMG submission 179933) | Plant litter microbial communities from Arlington Agricultural Research Station in Wisconsin, United States - UWRJ-L001-104B-6 | ecosystem: Environmental > Terrestrial > Plant litter >... | reverse complement strand
AAACTTTTGCCACTTAAAAACCGTCTGGATATCAGCTATCAATCGTCCATCGCCTGCTTCGACTTATGGGACATCCAGACTGTTCGTTCACTTCCCGAAAACCACCCCGCGGTCGCCAGAGCCTGCCACACAGTCGAGTCGAACAATACTTCGCTGCTATGGGGCCTTCTAAACGAGAAGCAGTTTACAATCACAACCAAACTTGGTGATCATAAATACAGCAAAACACTCTTCGACGTACGTTTTCATAATCAGTAGAATTTTGGTTGACTTGTCCACCAACATCATTCCGTATTGCAGTTGGCTCTATGTTGTCAGCGAGTGGACATTTGCCGAATACTTTGCCAATGCGGTCAAAGCCATTGGAGGATATGCTCAACAGCTACTCGCGTCTATTGCTACACTGGACTTAGCGATGATGAATTAACCCTTGTTATCTCAGTCCGTTCCCTCTCTGTCGCTGAACCCATCGACGACAATACCAATGAATCAGTAGACATGTTTTTTTTTCGGAGTATTTGAGTGGATGCTCATCTGTCATGGATTTTCAAGAGATTCTGTGGGCATGGCTCCACCCGCGAAGCATTTGGCTCGTCTACCCGAAATTTCGACCATTCTTTAGGAATGACTTGGCGAGCTTCAACAGCAGTATGTTGGAAGTCATTGCCGATTGTATTTTGTTCGACGACCTGAATCATTGCTGTCATCGAGGCACTAAGCACGATGAAAGACACTGAGATCCGACTTTCCGACTCCTACTTGAGGATGAAGCAGACTTGCATCAAAACATTGAGCGCTGGACATCAGTATGTTGCTCAGATCAACCACACACCCCACCGTCACGAATTGTCGAAAGCAGTTGGCATTTCTGAGCGAGAGATAAAGGGTTGGAGATGGCTGTGCATCTTCCAGAGGTATAGAGTCAACATGATCGACTATCTCGAGCGTGAGAAGATGATGGTGTGGTGCCGTCGCCAGATGCCTTCGATTCGAGAGTAGCTTTATAAGGCTTGCTGCCGTCACTTGGAGCGCTTCTGCCAGGATGCTACTGGAAGCCTAGGCTTTCTACATGAGCCCTATGTCAGTCCGGACGCAGTTGCGTACGAGGTTCTGCAGGAATTCAGGACGTGGGATCTTGATGGTATCTTCCCCGAGTGGTGTGACTGTGCCCATACTGTTGATTGCAACGGCACAAAATATGGGAAAGAAAGACTACGTCGTGAGAGATTCGAATGGCAGATAGAGAGGAAGTGGGTTAAATGCCAAGAGGAACGTCCTACCACTGAAGATAGTGCCCTGCCGGGATCATGGGTCGATTGATGGTCCAGGTCTTCAGATATGAATAACAACAGGTAGTTTGATGTTTCGTTCGAAACGAGAACCTGATGACAATGTACGCATGAAGCGAAACGACGTGATAATGGTCGAATCTCCTCGATAATTGAAGGGCTGCCCCTCTACATTCTGGCCTATTTAAAATTTATAGGCTTCTTCGTCGTGTTGCATAAGTGAAGTGCGCGTGTAAAGGGGCGAGGTGCAAGGATTGGCGTCACTTCTGTGGATGGTGGTGGACGCGTAAGTCGAGCGCTAGAGCTAGGAAGATTTTTTTTAGAGTAGTTATTGTGTGCTATATAGGAGTGTAGTTAGATATAGAGCCTAACCTATCAGTAAGGGGAGGATGCGCAACTTACGCATAGCTGCTATCCCCGAGCACGTAAGAGTTTCCTTTGGAGAGGTTTGGGTACAAGTAGTGAAGCTAGGGGGGGTTCTATTCACGGCAGTTTTCTAAAGTAATTAAGAACGTGGAAAACCGCCCGGGATATTTTTGGAAATAAGTAGTTATTAAACTAGTCAAAGCCAGAGAAAAGGAGTGAAATTTTTGGGGGTAGGGGAAGCCAATTGGTAATTCTCCCACTCAGGCTCTCCCGTTTTCCATTTTGAAGCGAAGGCTCAATTCAAAAGCGTCCCTAAAGAATCCAAAAAAGAGCCCAAAAAGTCACATTCACACATACAAACAGAAGCAACAATACACTAAAATGTCTGTCTCAATTAACGACAATAAGCCATTGCTGGCCATGTCTTCTAACATTCATACAATCATGCGTCTAGGTATAATATCTATCAAGGCCAGCGAAAACGCGCGCCAAATGTGTTTTATCTATACGATTCAGGAGAAAAAACAAAGAAAACCTCGATACGGTCCCTCATTTTTCTCGGTTTTTTGAATCTTTCTACCAGAGGCCCCAAAATCCACCCGTAAAAAAGAAGGGAAAGAAAATCAGTTCTGCCACCATTTGAAAACAAGTTGTAACAACCTGTGTGATGATGCTCAATGCCGCGTGCTGTTTCATGCGCCATCTTCTCTTCCCCCGAGTATAATACCCCCCTTTTTCAATGAGCACGCCTGTGGTAATGATATATCAGTGAAGAATGATAAAGTGGCAGTTCACCGAGCTGCCCCGAAGCGAATGTGAGATGCACCCGGTCGATACGCCGTCAAACCACTTCCTCACCCTCATGTTCCTCCCTGAACACTAACGGTTTCGTAATGGCACCTTTCACCCACTCATGCTCGCTCACCTTGTCCATGGTCCACCTGCTTCTCGACCTCCTGAGGAGACCCTCGGTAATTTCCATGGCACCGAGAAGATCTTTGCTTTTGAACTTTTCAACATCACCATCATGATCCGTGTCATCCCCGTCGTACTCAATCCACTTCCACTCGATTCTGGCTATTCGGTGGCTGGTCCGGCTGCGCATCCTATGGTGGTCGCTCACATTCGGATTAGGATCAAACGGCAGACGGGCCTCCAGAACGGCGTAGAGTAGCACGCCGAGGGACCACGCGTCAGTAGCGCGACCATCGTATGGTTGGCCCATGATGACTTCAGGGGCGGCGTAGTCTTCGGAACCGCACCTCGTCTCCAGCTTCTCATCGTCGGCAAATCGTCGTGACAGGCCGAGGTCCGTAACCGTGATGACAGAGTATGGATACTGGGTCCAATCAACCGAAGCGTCTAGTTCCGACGGTGGGAGGTTGACGAGAACATCTAGCCATGTTGGTCCAAACTCAGCGGTGGAAGTAAGGAATATAGCACTTACTCTCAAGTTTAATGTCTCGATGAACGATGTGCTGTTCGTGCAAATATCTCACGGCACCAACCAGTTCTGCAAACATCCTTCTCAACAAGCCTGGGACGAGCACTTGGCGGTGCGCGGTGGCAACATCGAAAAGATCCCCCCCTGGGCAGTAGCTGAGAACAAGGATGGCTCGGCTCGGCTCAATGTTCCACGCTTTCAAATGCACCAGTGACGGGTGTTCGATGCTCTTCATGATCTCGAGTTCTCTTTTGAGGCTCATTTCCACCCGTTCCTCACTAGCGCCGCCTCTAGGGCCATGCTCGCACACTTTGACAGCCACAAGAGTCTTCCGGTCCAGATGAGAGGCCCTCGTTGGCGTGAGGGGTCCCGACTCTTCTGCAAGAGACTCGTCATCTGTTGCAACCTGGCTGGTGGCCAAGATGACCCGGCTAAAAGTCCCCTGACCCAGGTATCTCACCGCTCGCCATTTACGCTTCTTTCCGTCGTACCGACCAACTGCCTTGAAGATCTCGGCCGTGAGTGGCTTGTCTACCTCGTCAGGGGGTGGAGCACTGGTGTCCGGCCCGTTGTCACTAGGCGGCGGGGTTGGAGGCTTTGCGGCCATGAGCCCCCTAGACTCTGCCAGGTTCAGCTCCCTACGTATGTGGGGCTCCCCCATCTCAATCTCACCCGGTTGGAGGTGAAGCCCGGAAACGGTGCCATGCCGCTGCGGCACCGCGGTCGGATCGGGTATGTAATCGCTCAAGCTGCGGTGCCTGCTGTGCTGGCTGCTGCTGCCCCCGACTTCTTCTAGTTCGTCGCCTGGCCCTTTCCCCCCTGCCACGCCATCAGCAGTAAATCCAGCAAGCACCTTGCGCTTCTGGGCATGGTAAAGTGCCGATGCTATCGTTTCACCAGAGCTAGACACCAGGATTGTGCCCGGTCCGGCGGGCATTGTTTCTCGAGATGGTGGGCGCGAGCCGTGTCTCTGCCAGGGACCGGGTGAATCGTGTGGTAGGAGTGGAGACGGAAGGGGGGTAACGTCAGGAAGCGCTGAGATCACGGGGCTTGCCACGACGGAGCTGCAAGCCGAAGCAGTCCCGATGCCGTTGGCGAGAGCAGTTTTGAAGCTCGGCGTCCGGGACACGGGTTTCAAACTCGACGCCGAGTTCTTGTGATGCAGACCGCGACCGGACGAGAGATGGGTGGAAGCAGGGCTCGTCTCGGAGAGGGAGCCCAGAGGCGAGGTCGGATTGCTTGGGATTCGAGAAGCGTTTCGGCTGAGGGGACTACGAGCCAGACCGCGAGTCGGAGTTTCGGGGCTGACGGGGCGGTCTTCCTCGGGGATCGTCGGGGAAGGTGCTATTGTTCTCGAGAAGAATTGAACAGCAGAAGAGCTTGGGTCGTAAATCGGGTCATTGGAAGCTCGGTGGAGATGTGGTTGCGCGATGACGGGGACGTCGTTACTAGCTGCGACATATCGCGCATTCAACTCGACCGAGGAAGGTATTCTCTCGGTCCTGTCAGGTATGGCGGCGCTGTTACTCGGAATGTCCTCTTGGTTGTGTAGCAAGATCCCCGGCGGTGGGTTGTTCATGTTTGTGGGAGCGGGAAGAACGACGGGATAGAGCGCGGCGCTCGAGGCACGGTCAGACGACACCGCCCAATGCGGCCGAGGGAGAATTGGTGGCACCGAGAGCGACGTCTGCTACGAAGTACAAAGCTGCTGGCCTACGTAGGACACGGAGTTAGACTATGCACCGGACTAAAAGAGCATCGGCGGACTCGAGCTAAATGGTCCCGAACGTCAGTTCTTGGTGGGGAATGGTGAGGGGTGGCTTTGGACGTCTTGACAGGCTGACAAGCGATGACACATTGCTATAGGGTGCTGGGCTTACCGTGAGCAGGCTACAGCCTTTGCTTTTACGGTTTTTTCTCGCGGATCCACAGCCCTATGCACTTCATCTGCAGGCGTAATGTAAGCCGGCACCGGATGGTATTGGGAGAATTGTCGCCGATTGAAAGCTCGTGGCCGGTCCGCTGAAGATGCGAGCCGTTGGCTGGACTTAAAAGACGTGGCCGAGGCGAGCGCAATACGTTGAATGGGACGATCCGCGGCCAAAAGCTTGAGGTTTAGATTGTTCTATGGCAATTCAGGTAGGTCGCAACTGCGAATCGTGTCGGAAGGATCTATGGCTCCGGACGGAATGCCTCACTCGTCAAGTGTCGCCCTTCGCGCAAGGAATTCGATTCGTGCCGGAGCCCGGCGTGTCGTGTGTGACTAGCGTCCGTGGTGGAGCTTGTTGCGTCGAGGGAGAAAGAGGTCGCTGGCCACGCTTTGCGCATCACGCGCCCTACAAGGGCAGCTGATGAGGTGCGAGGCCGATGCAGATATTTTGGGATCGAAATTGGTGGTGGATGATGGGAGAAGAGAGGGAGTCACAGAGCGTGCGGGCTCCGCTGGATGAAATTGGGGAAGCCGTGGCTACCAGTCGACCTGCGGAGTTGAGGGTATGGCCAGCCCAAAGCGCCAACCGTCAAGACCCCGGCTTCTGCAACTGAGTCCTGACAGTGGACGCGGATACGTTACAGCGGCTCGCCCCACCCCGCTAGTTACCGTAGGAAAAGCGGTACGGCGCTAACGCACTAAATACCAGGGTAATTCAGGGTTCTGAGTTCTTGTTCATGGCCCGGTAACTTTTTTTGGGGTTTATTTATATCTAGTGCACTCCCCAGTAGGTATCTGGAGTGGGATGGGGTAAGGCATTTGGATGACCTGGAGGAGACCTCTTTCCGACCGAAAATGTTTACGCCTTCGAATGCAGAATGGACGCAGAACGCCGCCTGCGGATCCATGTGAGAAGGTCCGTAACCAACCAAACATCGGCACATCGCCGTTGGCCAAGACGGCTACCCGCGTCATCCTCTGCGGTGCGCGACAAACACCCCACAACTTCACATTTCTATGATTCTGCTCTCTGCCTTAAATGATTCCCGGCAGTTCCATGCATTACATGGGTTGGTCCAGTCGCAGAAGGTAACTCGAATACTCCAATGCAGCCTCGCGCTAAAGGGCTGTCACAGTGCAATCTCCGTGCCGGAAGGAGGTCGATCGCCTTATGCTCATCATGTCCCATCAGATAAGCTAGTGGGGCCACCGTCGCGGGGTTCGGCGCTGCTCCACCATCATTTACAATAACAATTTTCGACGGCGTTATTTGGATGGTTCAAAGTGAACGGGGAAGAGCACTCTTCCCTTCTAAACTGCAAAGGCAAGCTTGTCCTTACTTCCACCCTCGTACCTTCGTGCCTTCGTACTTTCGCGCCAACCAACTTTTCTTTGACTCGACCAACAAATCCAATGGCACACACGTCAAGGTAACGGTTGGATTTGGCCGTTGCAGCTTTTCTATCCCGCCCCCCCTTCCTCCCTCCCGCTTCCGCTGCAAGCTGTCAATCACCTCGGCCTGTCCCTTGCTGTCTGCGCAAATAGATCTCAATTGGTTGGGACAGGCACGGTGTCGGTACCGCATAGTTCATTGGTTCTATCCGTCCGCATCCCTGTGCCTTGACGGTCGGTACGCAGTCGATGAAAATATGGGATTGTTGCCCCTCACCCTCTGCGGTTCCTGTCGAGATTTCCAGCAGGTTCAACTGGGTGCATTCTTGCCGGAGCTGGGGCATACCCTTTTCAATTGGACCACGTGAACCACGCCGGAAGAACCCCACCCGGTATGCCCCGGTTTCCGGTCCGGTAGCGGGAAAGCCTCCGGGATCCAATGCTTCCCCCTTCACACTCCGTTGGTGGAACAAGGTTTCGGTTCGTTGCCGAGGCTCTCCTGGTAGCTATTGCCTCACCGATCATCCCTCAGTGTACTGATTGTCTATTGTCCGACGCCGCTATTGAGCTTGTGGGCACGATGCTATCTAAACCAGCGTATTGGAAGTGAAAAGTCGGAACTGGTTGGCCGAATCGTCATGTTGCGTGGGAAGGAATGAATAGGCTCCACAGGAGCGGCGCTGCTATCGCTTGAGTGGTAAAAGTGTCTATCCCTATCATCAACGCTTGAATCAAGACTTGAATGGGGATCCGGTCACATGAGTGAAGTAATCGCATATTGAAATCCTCCAAATGTTCAATTCCAGGCATGCGGGCGGGTCGTCGCTGAAACGGACCCTTTTCTATGCAGACAATCGGCGGTTTCCAAATGGGGACCAATGCTGAATCCTTCGTGCCGATCCAAACTTGCCGCTCGGCATACATGTCGACAACTGGCGGCCCCTGTGAGGCAAAGACAGTAGGGCGAACTGGGAGTCTGTCGTACGTGTTCTCCGCCCAAACTCATTTCTAATTTGCAGTCGTGGCAACTTGTATTGAAGAGCATGCATCATGTCCACATGCACTACGTTCCCGGGACTCCTACCAGCGTTGAGTCGCCTGTTTTCCACTGGAGAACTTCTTGGCGGAGAATCATCTCGGGCGTTTTGACACACATCAGGTTCGGATACGAAATTAGGCAAGGGTAGGAATGGTTTCGATCGGAACTTGCCGAGTACGCCCCTGGATCCTTCTTGACACCGTCTATGGAAAGGGGCGTCTGCCTGCCACAACGCGACAGTACCAATTGATCCACTTGCAACGTCATACCTTCACAGACGAGCTTCTAATCTTTGAGGAGTGGCTATTCGTCATCTCCTGGTTTGCGTCGGCTCGACGGAATTGGAAAAGGCCAGCATCACACCCGTAGTTTAATTGCGTGGATCTTTTCGGGCAAATCTCCGATGACCACCACGTGGAACTTTACTCTACTTGTGTCCTCGGGAACATAAATTCGATTAAGACCCAGAACAGGCCGGGCCGTCACAGACATAAGCATCCTCTGAGTGAAGGTGTGCCAAGGGTTTAAGATGTTGTTAACGTCAGCCCTGTCAGATGATTTGCGGCAGGAGATCATCTTAGCAACATCAATAGTACTACAATGTAGAGTACTGCCAACAACATGCCTTAAGTAACTGGTACCCTACTAGGAGTTTCGCTCCCAAAATGGAAACTCCCACAAAGCGGCAGGAAGAAGGGCCTAGCGAGGAGCCGCTCTGTAGTTTCGGTTGAAGGGGCCTGGATGAAGTGGCCCTCGGGCCGGATTCACGTCACGCCGGGAAATACAACCAGATGCATCATAACCTCAAAGCCCCATCGCATACTAGGGCTCGCGCCAAAGAGGAGTTCAATACTGTCTTGCCTATTGATTCGGATTCAAACCGAACGCCCACGAGCCATACCGTGTCGAGGAGCCGTGTCAGGCCCCAGGTTTCCCTTGCCGCGTAGCATCTAGGCATGCAAAAAGAGAATTCAAGACAGGAAAGAGGAAAATATATCAATGACGGATAAGGTCTGTCAATTACCGGCTTCCGGCTCCATCGCTTTGTCGTTCTGACCCGGGAGACGCTACGCCCATAGGACTTCCCAATAGGTAACCAAAGTCGATGCCTCCCAGTATACGAGGGATCTTTGACAATCCACTTGACGGGCATGGTTTTCGGGGTCACCAGCAACTACGAAATACAGCCATATACTGCGGTTGTCGTCCTCACGAATATCAGAGTCTGTGCCACCTGCAATGACCTAAGACTTGCTCGTACAAAGTCCCTCGAGAGATAGTCACAAAGTCTTATTGGAGAGAGCACTGAACGCCGCAGTCCACAGGAAAATGGCTGAGCAGCGAGATCCCGTGAAAGAAAATGGCAGGAAAGTAGTGAAGCTAGACATGCGCATATTCGAAGATTCGCGGGGGCAACCTTCTCTTCTCTGATCAATGGATCCCTGCGTCACGGGCTGACCGACGTCCCATGTTGGACTGGCAGGAGTATCATCCTGTCGTCCCATACGAAAAAAACACACTAGGACGCGGCGGTGAATATAATATTAGACAACACAAGCTGCCGATGGGTGCCGTCGAATTGGTGCCTTTATATTCCCAGATATCTCTTTGTCTCAGATTTTACCAAGCGTCCGACCTACGTCTATGAGCCTGGCGATCTGCAACTCAGGCTGCAAAGACGGAGCAAATGCTTACGCCTCATGTTGGGGCTGTCTGACCCTCCTTAGATACGAGTCTGACAATTTGTTTACCTGGCGGCTGACTAGCCAATCGTCTCAGCTGCTCAACACCACAGGAGCAACAAAATGCGAAGCGCATAGCTTGTGGATTAGATTACCTCAATATTGTGGGTCTTTGTCGCCGGGACAAACCAGCCAAGCCCCCTCATGTGCAAGCGAATTCTATCTAAAGTTTGTCCCCATAAGGCAGATGAGATGTGAGGGGGGCTGGCCACAATGCCACCAACTCGCTAGCGCCAGAACACTTCTCCAAGGCAGCCTCGCTGCTTTCATCGTTGCCTTGCCATTTATAGGCTACCGATGCAATGCATCATTGTTCCGCAAAGATTTTGAGGACAATACCTCAGATGGTTTCTCCGATTGTATTCGTCGGCATCGTCGGAACTCCACAGAACCCAACCAGAATGTCACTGCCGTCGCCGGGCCAGTCCAGGTTTTGCTGCGCCGCATAGATGCGGTAGGATTCTACCGCCCCAGAACCCCACCGCAGCCCAGTCTAGGATTTTTTGTTGCACGGCAGGGTCCCGTCACATTCCATTCCGTCTAGAAACTTCGCCCCTCGGTTGCTTCGTCTTTCAACTCTGCCCTTCTCCCTGCACCCGAGGCGCACATCACAGCAGTGTCGCCTTTCATAGCCCGCTAGGATATTGCAACTCGCTCGTTGGCAGCCCAAACGGGGGCTGCAACTATAGTGATGCTTCAGAACCTTGTGGGGCAATTCAGGAGGCACAATGGCTTCACATTTCCCGTTGCCGTAGGATCCGACTTGACATTGCTTGCTAGATTCGCATGAAGATGCAGTGGCACAAGGATCCAAGGACCGTTGAACAAAGGCCGAACCATATTGTCCTAAAGTCTGCGAAATGAGATTATGAGCCAGTCATGCTACCCGACGTCTGGCTGGCAATAGTTTGACAGGGTTCCTCCGGTCAGGCGTCGCCGATGCCGAGGAGCGATCCTCGGCGGGATGATGTCTTGCTGACAGCTATGGCTGGTGCGGGTAGTGCTAATTGCTCCTCCTGCGAAGAATAGGAAAAGTTGGCAGGGGATGCCTCAATCGAGGGATCAGGCGAATGAGAGTAGTCAGTCCAGGGGTGTGGGCTGAGGAGGAAGGGATATTCCAGTGAGCTATGTTCTGGCGTGGGAACTCGCGAGGCCCCGAATATGGCCTCTTCATTGCTTGGAGGTCTCGTGACTGGCACCATCATCGGCGCGGCAGCCAAGGCTGCCACGGTAGGAGCTGGGTAGTAGTTCGGAATCGTTCGCCAGACAGGCTCGAGTTCGAAGGCATGCTCCTTGGTCGCCCAGAGCCACTCGGGGAAGTCGGGATCTGTGCATTTGTCCAGCTCCTCAACGTCGTCGCTGCGGCAATATTCGAGTGAGGTTTCGCCGAAACTGCAGAGACGCTTTAGGCGGTAGTTCATGATCAGGGTTGCATCGGCCTGGCGTCCCACTCGCGTCAAGACCTTTTCCAGATTGGCTGCGCAGGTAAGGAAGACGCGTTCATCTAAATCGAGCTCGACGGCAAGCCGGAAGGCCTGCTCGAAACAGGACAGGGCGCGGTTGGTATCTCCCAGTCGACTGTACCGTACCCCAACTTGAAGAATCATCAGCGCCTCCTGCTCGTCTGATAATTCACTGTCCCGGATGTAGTTGATGGTGACGTGCAACGCCTCCTCTATCCGCCCTTGCTCCTCGAGTATTGCCGTCACAGTCGCATTGTGGTCGAATGCAAGATCGGAAAGCCATGCATGCTGCTTCCCCGTCGCCTGAGCCCGCGTGAGATGGCCGCGAAGGACATATTCAGCCTCGTTCGTCCGTTTCCCTTCGTAGAGGCAATCCGTGTAGTCGTTGTACAGGATGTGAGTGAGATAGTTGGCCGAACCAATCTGCCGTTCTACCTGGGGACAGAGCATGGCGTAAAGTCGAAGGGATAGTTCCTGGTAATCGGAAAACTCGGTGTGGTCAAGAAGCCGCCATATGCGCGCCATCGCATCCTCGGATCCCTTGCAAAGCTCGCTCATGAAGTTGACAACAAGCCACAGGAGATTTTGCCTGTGGTGGCGATCGAGATACCAGATGAGGGCCGGTGTCCGCAGAAGAAGAATGGGACTTTCGGCCTTGTAGATCTTGAGAAGAATTTCGAAAGAGGGTGTGAGAACGGTGAGGAGGTTGAACTGGTCTCCTCTCGCTATACACCGGTTCACAAGCGCGAAGCTCGCAATGACGCGTTCGAAGAGCTCAATGCTACGCTCGCCATCACTGCCAAGGCAAGACTCATTATATGTACAGTTCCACTTTCCCACCTCGAACTGGCCGCTGACACAGTCGCGGAACATTGTTAACACCTGTTCAATATTCCGCAGCTCGGTCGGCATGGCTAAAATAGGCTCGGGCGGGGGACTTGGGCTTCGACACTTCACCTCGGCCATGGTCTGATGGTTTGGCCGTCTTCCGTTTCGGAAGTCGTCCATCAGTTTCGGTTTCCGCTTGAGGTAACGTTGAATATTGTCAAGATGGACGGGTTGGCCGCGGATGTGGAACACAGATTCTTTTCGTTGGCGGTCGCGCTGGGCCTTCATAATGAGGATGGCAAGCACCTCGTCGCTCTTCAGTTTCTTGTCAAGGCCCCACTTCCAGATCCTCGACTTGTACATCTTGACACTGCACCGGGCACCATTTTTGTCAGCAATCTCAAGCCCGGAACTCCGTCAGCATTCGACCTCGACCTCGACCCGACATCTGCCGTGCACTGGCCCGTTACCAAATGGAAAAGGCAGGGACCACTCACGTAGCGCTGAACTGGTAGTCCCTCTGCATGATTTCCATCACCTCCTTGAGGGGCCTCTTCTCCTCCTGATAGAGCTTGGTTATTATCGTCCGCTTTGTCTCCCATGTCTCGGCTGAGAGTCGCTTCTTAGCAGCTCGAGGCTCGTGTTCGTCAGACGAGCATGACGACTTGCGCTTCCGGCTCGGTAGTGTCTCCCATTGCGCTTCTGATGGAGCTTCTGAGAGAGCCTCCGCTTGCGTCTCTGCCTGGGCTGCTGCTTGAGCCTCAGCTTCGAAGCGGAGCAGCTCGGGATCGATCGGTGGTGTCTGCCGCTCGGCCATGGCGACGTATTGGCGCGAAGGAAAAGCAAAAAAAAAAAAGAGAAAGTCTGCGACCGGCGCGACGGCAAGCGAACACTTCGGACCAAAAACCGGGGCTTCCCCATAAAACACTTTCTGCTTCAATTGTGGAGCTAGCACGGGGCCTGCTAATAGGATTGCGAAATGTAAGATGCTTGCACGGAGAGTCTCGTCGTTAAGTAAGCCGCTCGTAGCCTGACAGATTGAAATTCACTCAAAGATTTTGGTGTTGGCGATCGCGTCGCAGTTTCGACGATTTGTGGATGGTCGTAGCAGACTTGGTGACGTGTGCCTGGCTGCTCAATATGGCAGAGGCTTGTATTAAGTAGGGCCAAGGTATTATGAAGTACCTCTCTGCATCTCTTCCGAATTAATGCTCAACTTGGACCTCCCGTTTCCGAGACGTTGCGCCGCAGGGCTGGCGGGATAATTGGTAGTGGGTGCAGATCCCGCCCACCAACTGGCTGTTGCCGTTGCAGGGTGGGTTGATGCAGGAAGGATTGCAGCCTGGAAGCGTTGACAGGTCAGAACGGGAGTCAGAACTTGGAGGTCGGCCTACTTAGTACGTCCCCACAAAACCCCTGTAAAGTCGCATCGCAGCATGGCAAAAGAGCCGTAACATGTTGTCGAGCGGGGGCAAGATAAAACGGACAAATGAGGACTAGCCCAGAACTATTCAGCAGGCGGAGTATGGAAATATGATTGCATTCTTTTGATGCGGACAAATGATCTCTCCGATTTGCGTGTCCACCGCTCGCCTGTTTGGTTGTCTCATGCCGGCGCGGCAAGCTTTTAGTAGCCGGCAAGCCCGTCTGGCTGCCCCGGCCATCAATTTGAAATCAGGTACTGGGATAGTCGTAAGGAAAGATCTACGAAGGCAGCGTTCATCTCTTGCTCCACCGATACAGATACTCGTAACTCCACCGGGGAAACTAAACCCAAATTCTTAAATTTGGCAGATTGCTGGCGAAGATCTGGCGGTACTTGTGGAGAAAGAACCTGCAACCCCGAAAACAGAAGCTGCAGCGTCTATGTTGAAAATATCGACTCCAGGATCTGCTGGCAGAGGGCATGTGGTCTGACATCTGAACACTGTCGTGCCTAATTAGCGGTCAAGTTCGGCCAACCCAAGCACATGAGGGTGAGGCAGCCTGGCGGCCGGGGTTCAAAGCAGGCGCCAGTGCTGGTCAGGACCCGACACTAGAGCCGTTCACGTTTGCCAAAGGCATGCAACAGGGTTTTCCATGGCTGCAGCCGCACCTCGGTTCTTGCCTGATGCTTCCTCCATTGATCTGCAGTTAGATGCACCTGTCAGGAGGTGGATTGCCTCGTGCCGCGCTACAGGCCCAAAGGCCCTGTGGTGTCTGTTCTGTGGCCCACTCACGCACCTGAACCTTGTATTGATGCCAATTGTTCCGCTTCGTGTGGCTGTACTAGCACCTCCCGATATTTCATATGCTGCATCATATATAACTGTCACAGAAGCCCGGCCATTTCGCCACCCATCGAAAGAATTCCAGATTGTAGAAGCCCTACCTGCCAAGAGACAATCGAAATTGGGCCAAGGACCGCTTTTGCATCGGGGCGCCACTGGCGGTTAATACTGGATATGGAAGAACCGAGAAAGAGAGTCGCGTCAAAACCAACATGCAAATATGAGATCGCTCATAAGAGTCCAGTTAGGCTGCAGGTGACCAGACATCGACCGCCATGTTCACTTTAGAAACATCGGACAATTTATGCAGGTTGCGAGGGCGAACAGACGCTCTTACTAGGAAAACTAGAAGACCAGGGTCCGGTTGACTTGTAATCACGGTAGCCTCTGCATAGAGGCAGCCCGCTAAATCTCTGGAGGCCTTATCGATACGGAACATTGAATATAGGAGACCATCAGGACCCTACCAGGAAAGCCAATGCGAGTTTTCTGCAACGACAGTGGTCGAGTTACTACACAGCACATTTGCCAATCGACATTGGTGCCACATACATTGATCCACAAGCGCCACTCTTCTAACCATCAACGCCATGTGAAGGATCCAAGGTTGTCATGTTAGTGTTTCGTCGGTATTTTACAGGGGGGCTGTACCCACACAGATGGACCAAAGACACCACTGGGGCCAGGGGAACTACCCTTGAAAAAACAATGCAAACCGGAGTCATGTCTCTAAAAATGCCTGCCAACGGTCTCGCCGGCACTTGCGGAATATTATTCGCCGCGACCGAGACACTTCTAGGACCCTGTACCTGCTTGTTAGTGATTGATGAGTCGATGCCGTGCGGCGAAGGGGGGAGGTTGACAAATTCGTAGGTGTGGTCGGCCGCGTACATTCGGGCCCGATAGTTCTGTGTCATGTGCCGCTCGCAAACCTTCCGTCTCGGTGCCATGGCATGACGGTCAAGAAGTTTAATACCAGTCGGACCCGATGGGGCCCTGAATCGGTTGCGAACAGTGGGTGGCCGAGCTTGCAAGAAGCGAATGATGCATGGGAAATAATGGCATTTGACGAAGAGGTTGTGATGGAGCTCCCGCTGGTGGAGATTAAGAACGAGTTGGCGAGAGTCGCTTCAGATTCTCAGCGCCTTATTCTTCCTTTAGACGCAATTTTCCAGTGGCGGTAGCCCCGGAACATCCTGTTCAAAGTCTCATCTCACCTGAAGATAAGGATCTCACCCACGTCGTCAGCACTTTCAAGAATGAGATGTCAAATACAACTCTGACAAGGCTGACTTGGGTGTGATGACGCAATTGAATCCCACATATCTGACCTAACTCTGATAAATTCCAAAATTGCCCCCAAGGAAACGTCGTAGACATTAGAAAGGCGCGAGAGAAATTTGTCCTTGCGCACCTGCACTCCGCCATTTCTCGAATACCACCTGCTTGCGTGCGTACCAAGAATCTGACCGCGGTTCCGGGAATGTCGGCGGGGCATCTTCATTCGTTGGCTTACGATCGCCCCCAACTCTCCGTGCACTCAACCTCGGCCTCCCGACACTGCCGGTGGATGCAAGGGCAAAGTGCTCAGCCTCCGTCAAGATACATTCTCCGCAGTATCGTGGCCCAACTATTGGTGCTTAAGCGAAAAGCGAACTCATTGGCGAATGTCTGCTGAGGGGACGATAGCCCGAATAGTCCGACACCGAAGGGCCTCCATGTCCGGCAAAGGCCGAGATCTCCGGAATCTGATCTTGCCGGCCTTGTAGCTCGGTGCTCGGGTCTATCACCTGCATGCCGCGCTCGGTACCGAGCATTGCCATTTGCCAGCAGATCGCGGCCTCTTTGAGGGCGTGCAAGGTCGTGGACGGTCCAAAGCCCCCCAAGAGGAGAACAGGTCGCAGTTAGCAATTGAAGCATCCGCCAATCGCCATGAATGACGGACAATCCGGGGTCTTTTTTTGCAAAGGCAGATTTGCCTTTCCGGGATCTCGTCGGCCCCCAACCCTGACGTTCGGAGGGACGCCTGCGTGTCCGGCGAGGTGATAATTTGCAACCGGTATAACTTCTTCTCCGGGAAACCCGCTCTTTAAATTTGTTTCGGCTAATCAGGAAAGCCAGGTTCGGCGCGCTTCAAGGCACTCTGGCAGTCAGCCTTACCGCTGTGCGGGTAGCGGAGCCAGTTGGGGCGGCCCCCAACTGTGCAAAGGCACCAAGATCTAAGTGAGAACAGCGAATTTGTTGCATGATGGGAGGATGAGTTGAGCCTCAACAACCAGCGGAGTTTCAAAGTCCTAGGGATGATATGACCACGCAACCACAAAAGGTTACGCCTCGTTCGTATGATGTCATGTGGCAAAAGATCCAACATCGTCCATGGTTGAAAAGAAAATTGTTGACTCATTCGGACGATGAGCTTCCTTCTTGGTCAGCCTGTGAGTAATTCCGTTGCATGGTCATTCCTTGCCGTCGACGCCTAGTTCTAGCCAGTCACAGCCCCGTCGTCGCCATCTCGAAGAGCCAGTCGGGAGCTTAGGACGACGAGCAACCTAAGGCAGCTCGAACTTCGGTACTATAGATACCCGCTACTTGGTAGGTCGGCAAGTACGGAGGTAGGTGAGCAGAAACGGTGGATAGCATACTCAGCCCTATGGGAGGATTTGGGTGGATATTAGCCCGTCCGATCCTGTCAATTCCATGGCGCTGAAACATTTTAGCCTCCCAAAGATGGAAAGAGTCCGGGCCGATGAAGCGACACCCGGCCACACCCGGCAGAGGGCAGATGGCGGGCATGCGAAGCAACCATGGGAAGTCCTGATAGCTTCCCAACCTCGGTCACCGCATTCAGAAATGCCTTGATCAAATTTGTTTTTCCGGCTCCGAATGGCCAGGCCAGGCCAGAACTCTCTGGGAAAGTGTAAAGTGGATACAATGTAAACTGTTGGTGCTACTCGGCCTTTGGAGCATTGCGTTTTTATCCACCTACTTCGATGTGTACCTACGACCCAATATGTCACGCTCCAGAAAATGGATTGGGAAACTGAGCCACGGTGTGCCCTAACCCAAAATTTAAGCAATGTGGCATTTCGGGAGACGTCATCTAAGGATTACTTGACGAATCTCGCATGCAGTTTTGGATCTGAAAGACAAGCTGCAGCCGATAGTGTGAGCAGTCGGGACGTCGAAGAACTAGCAGTTTCTGACACTCTATCAGCAACTGTCCTTGTCTGCATTTCGAGTCCGAGTTTCCAACAATTGCAGGGCAGGTCCTGGCTCCTAGGGCTCGTGCTCTTGGACCTACGTTGACAATCGCCAATCTTGGACTAAACCTTTGGCGTGGACGATATTGTTCAGCTACTGCAATGTAGAACCGTGTCGCTAGAAACACTGAGCACCGCGGACAGCGGACCGAGCAAATCTGCCCTGGGCGATCCCTATGCTCACCAGGTCGCGGCTGCTGCGGCATTGCAACTCCTACTGGAGTTCTTCCCCTCCTGGTCCGAAGCATAAGCCTTTATATTCGGGGCTAAGGATAAGGGTATATGTAGGATGAAGCAAGGCAGCAAGCTTCCCGAGCCTAGACATACCCACGCAACTGTGATTTTTCGAGAACCCATCCGAAATACTACCAACGTCTGGGACGTTGTGGTACGAACTGGATGGGCAGTACTGCAGCTTTCCATGAGGGATTGGGCCACGACAGACCCGATCGCCGAATTTGGCAGCGGCCTCGCGAACATGGCCATCGTAGGCAGGCTCTAGTTTGATAGCTACGAAGTGTACCTCGCATCTTTTATGGGCATCTAGACGTCCTTAACCATTTGCTCGCCATATACTCGCCATATACTCGCTCCCACCGACAGCGAAAAAAACGTCAAGCTTTGTGGACAGCTGCCGGTCGAGTTGGTCATGGTGCACGGCATCTGGAAGTCTGCTTTCGGCACGACATGGGGGATATTAACTGGGTAGGCGAGCACTACCATGAGGAGATCATGCAGAGAATGGACCCATTTGCGAGAGCCCAGATGGATCGCTCCGGCGCCACCCTGGGGTCGACATCGCTACATGCCGCAGCCGTGGCTGGTAATATTCCGGCCATTGAGCTGTTGGTAAGCGAGGAGCGAGGTAGATTTTACTACAGACGCGGTAGAAATCCCGTCGATGTTGAAAAGTATTACGTGAAGCCGGGCACGGTTGCCGTGCTGACAAGGTTGAAGCTGGTTACTAGTGGTAGGGGGGAGGAATATGCCTTTGGCTCTCCCGAGTACGAGGCTCTGATAACCAGGTGGATGGAGAAGTCATCTAGCTGGCGGCCTGGTGCGGAAAACTTGGCAGACATCAATAGCTTGTCCCAACGGCGAGGAGACGGCGAGGAGACGGCGAGGAGTCGGCGAGGAGTCGGCGAGGAAAGACGAGTTCGTAAATACCTGCAGGTGCCGCTATGGCGCGCCACCGTGCACCGTCGTCAAACCCGGCCGGCAGCCGTCGACAAGGTTCGATGTCTTTCTTCGGAAGTGTATGAGCAATCTTAAGCAACTTCTACCATCTCCTCGCGTCGTACCTCGCCCTAAAACAACCAGCCCTCCTTGCCTCCCGGTCCATTCCAACAGACCAGGGCCTATTTTGAGTAATTGCCGATTCGAAATTGGGCGCCTTGTGATCCGTGTCCTGCCCAAGCTTCGCACCGGTCCACTCAAGAGTATACAGTATTCCTAACACTGCTTTCGGAATCGAAAACGAACGACACATTCCCGGTCCCAAGCCTAGAATGCCGTACTCTTTGAACGGCCCGGAAAGTGCTCGAATATCCGGAACTGAAACCTGCTCAATCGAATGGCCTCTATCTCGCAAACACAACGTGAACGCGCATGGACTCTGAACACTAGCGATGTTGCGGGGCTGGCCTTCTATTGTACGAGAGCATATAGTTAAGGAAGAGCGTTATATGCGCTATGATAGAAAGTGTTGCTTGGGCGGCTTCCTCGTATCGTCTGTGATGTGAGACCCATAGATTATTTGGTGAGGTAGGAAGACCGCTTGCCGTGAAAGGAAAGACTCCTCGACCGCCTCTCTATTTTTCACGGCATCTTCCACGGCGTCCACACTCGTAAGGAGCGTGGGACATTAAGTCATATTGCAAGCGTCTCCTTCGCGCGAAAATACGTCCAGCTTGGAGCGAAATCAGCGTCCTCAGCAAAAAACTCTTAAGATTGGTTTGGATGCAGAGGCGTGCTTAACACGGTGCAAACGATGTTTTGTCTACATGTGGTAAACCTCGGTTCCTCGCACCCATTCTCCACATAGCAGTGTGAATCTCAATGTGAACGTCTCAAATCTTCAATAGAGTTCTAATTTCTTCACAGGTGCATTGTCGCCATGATTAAGCTGTCAAATCAGGCGATGCCTGGCGCTAAATTATTTGGGGGTGGACCCAACATGCATTGTTAGACGCCGCACGTCGAATTACCGACAAAAAAAAAGGGACTTTGGTATCGCGGGCGCTCCGGCATCTCCATATTTCAGGGCTTTTTTTGTTGTCTTGGGCTACCTCCCTTCCCGTACCTTATCCTAGTGATTTGAGGCATTTTCTACTTCCGACTCGGTGCCGAGAATCACCCTGGCCACGCGGCAAATGCTCCTCTTACATACAACCATTCTTTGGTAGCCGATTGTGCCCCAACTCGACGGAGGCTGCCGGCCCATGGGGCCTCTATTCGACGGATCTGCGCCATGACACCTAGGACTTCCGACAGGGTCAAAAATAAACCAAGTCCCCAGGGAAGTTAGAGGCTCGGGTGGGTTTCTGGGGCGTCAGGGAAACCATTGTGTTAATCCTTCAGGCCATACCGGACGAAGCCAAGCCTTCCCCGGCAAGAGCTGAACCCACGCTCCCGCCGACGCCATCCACTCGAATTATTGCTAGACCCTCGTCCTTCTTGAACATCGCATGACTTCTCGCCTCCTTCTGGTTGACAAGCTTTCCGATGTGTGGCGTCTCCCTGCTGTCATAGTATGTTAATCAGATCAGTTATGGTTTACGTGTATTCGTGGAAGCTTGCGCCTCCCCCATTTGCCACCATTCTCACTCTCCACTTTCCATTCTCCACTCTCCACTTACACCCAGCTTCCTGCCAGGTTTGTTCTAGCCAAGCTTGAATGCTCACCATCCTTTAACCCTTCCATTTCCGCATCCTGGGGGCCAAAAGTTGACAGGAAGCATTTGGATTAAACCTCGATGTCAATTGATTGAACTGAGTTCGCCTTGCCATTGAGTCACTCTCATTCGCGACCTGCCGGTGGGTGGCAAATCGGGACGTTAACAGCCTGGCCAGGTCTCTCAACTTGCCTTGTCCAGGCTCTCATACGGACCTTTATCGTTATCACATTTGTACTTCGGCACGCCTGCCAATCAAGATACTGAATCGGCCGAGACCCTGGAACGGAAACGTTGAGGTAAGGAACATGGCGTCTGCAGCGACTTCGATATTGGCAAGGAATGAGCCGCGACGCTTAGTTGCCTGCTCGCAAACGGTTTGACACTTAGCGAGGAAGGAGCAACTTGAACCTCGCTCTTTCGGCATCACCGTCCCCTGGGGTCCTATCAGTGGCAATGTGGGGACTGTCATTCCCATGCCCGGACTATCACATGAACCAGCAGACAATCTATCTCGAAAAGAGTCCCATTCCCAAATCAACAGCTGACAGATTTCTTGGCACATATGACCAACAGACCCACACCCTTCACCTTCTATCTGGATGTTTCATATGGAATCCCTTGGAAGCATTTGGATCGATCCCTGGTCGTGGCCTGTCGGTCTCAATGAAGCTTCTTGTCACTAGTTTCTCACTATGACCATCTCTTGCACTGTTAGTTTTGTCTGCTCTTATATCCTTCCCTTGCACAAGCATCTTGAGAAGCGTTGCAGGGGCCTGCAGGGGCCTTAGACATATCTCTCTAGTTTTCCTCAATATGTTTCCATAGTTAGGCCACATCTCGGATATTCCCTACAGATCTCGGCCGCGATTCCCTTTCCAGACCTCAAGATTCGGAGCCTTCGGCGACGTAGGGCTGCCAAGCCAAAACCCACTGCCATTGGCAAGATTTGCAGAAGTCCCTCCTCCTGATTCAAGGAATTTCAGAAATCGGGTTCTGTCAAGCCTATCATCATCAAAGCCTTCTCTCATAGCCATGGGTTTGAAGGTTGTCAAGATCCATACGCTCTTTCTGAATGGCCACTTCCCCCATATGATGGGCTTTCGCACGCCCCGTTACCAGCGTCATCTAGCACATGCGGATACACTCCATGAACGCACTACCACTCACCAAGATGAAGTGACTGTAGCCTTCGTTGACACCCCCTTTCCTATCTCTCAAGCATCCATCCAGGCCCATGTATCCTTGATTCCTGTACTTCAAGACACCCTACCCATACCATATTCGGCATTCGGACGCCAGTGTGTGCAGGCACCCGAATCCTTCCCTCCTTCTCGGAAGTCGGTGAATCAGGATGAAGAAGGATCAGCGCCTGGCTTCAGTGAGTATTATTACCATTTTTACTTCCAATTCCCGAGCCAGTCAGTATCTAAACAGCTCAGACTTCAGAACTCAAAGTCATCACAACACAAACCCCACAATATTCACAGCTGTATTTGCCTGCCTTTCCCGCTGGGTTGATATGATAGCACCCGTTTTCTATGGCCCATACCCCATTTAGAATGCCATCCCTCACGGTATAGTAGTACCAAAACGATATCTACGATTCTGTGGCTTCAACCTTGCCTTGCTTCGTTCTTTATGCGTCAGACAGGTCCCCTTTGTCATTCGCACGGTTTTTTATTCGTATGTGAGAACTTTGATCTCTTCTACCCAACCCATCGGATTGTGGAAGCAACAGGTACATACACCCTCGCCCCACACCGGATTTGATATAAACAACCCTATCA
>Ga0247774_1000387_pt1 | contig 21711 bp, 20 predicted proteins | sample UWRJL001104B6_FD_179933 | JGI IMG/M metagenome (GOLD analysis project Ga0247774, IMG submission 179933) | Plant litter microbial communities from Arlington Agricultural Research Station in Wisconsin, United States - UWRJ-L001-104B-6 | ecosystem: Environmental > Terrestrial > Plant litter >... | reverse complement strand
CCTCCGGAGCCGGAGCCGCCGCCGCTCGTGCCGGAGCCGCCCTGGTTGCCGGCCCCCGTGCCGTTCCCGCTGCCGCCGGTGCTCGCATTCGAGCTGCCGCCGCTGCTGAGCTGGGGCGGGGCGGTCTCCGCCGCCACTTCGGCGGCTGCCTTGCCCGCCGCGCCGTGCTGCTCGAGGCGCTTCGCGTTGCCGGCGCCGAGCGTGTCCGCCGGGGTCACGCCCTTGCTCTTGCCGCCGCTTTCGCCGCCGGCCCCCGGGAAGCTTTCCGTGTACTGGTTGGCCGCCGAGTTGTTGGGCGGCACGTAGTACTCGGCCAGCGCCTGGGCGGGCAGTACCGATACCGCGGCCAGGGCGGCGATCGAGGCGATGCAGAGGATGTGGCGTCGCGTGCTCATAACCGGTGACGGGGGTCGGTGTCCGACCCGGGCTCCTAGCATAGAACCGAATGGAGGCGGCTTCGATGCGGTGGCGCGAACTGACGGCAGGGGTGCGCGCCGATTGGGATTGGATGGGCGCGGCCAGCTGGGCGCTCTGCTTCGGGCTCGTCGTCCTGCTCGGCCTCGAAGGCGGCGGCTACGACCCGCTGGTCCACGACCAGGTCGGGATCGCCGCTTGGTGGGCGATCCTCGCCACCGTCGCCGTCGGGCTGCTGCCGCGGCGCCGGCTCGGGCCCGCCGCCCTGGGGGCGCTGGCGCTGCTGACCGCCTTCGTCCTCTGGATCTGCCTCAGCCTGATCTGGACCGAGAGCGTCGAGCGCACCTTCGTCGACGTCGCCCGGGCGCTGTCCTACCTGGCGATCTTCGCCCTGGTCCTGATCACCCGGGACGGGCGGGAAACGCAGCGGCTGATCGGCGCCGTCGCCGCCGGCATCGTCGTCGTCGCCGGGGTGGCGCTGCTCTCGCGCCTGCACCCCGACTGGTTCCCGACCGCCCAGCAGACCGGCCGCATCCTCGAAAGCGAGGAGCGGCTCTCCTTTCCCCTCAACTACTGGAACGCCCTCGCCGCCCTGACCGCGATCGGGGTGCCGCTGCTGCTGCAGCTGGCGAGCGGGGCGCGCCTGGTCGCGACCCGGGCCGCGGCGGCGGCGGCGCTGCCGGCGCTGATGCTGGTCCTCTACCTGACGCTCTCGCGCGGGGGGATCGCCGCGGCGGCGATCGCGGCGCTGATCTTCCTCGCGGTGGCGACCGACCGGCTGCCGAAGCTGGTCCCGCTGGCGATCGCCGTCGCCGGCGGGGCGCTGCTGATCTCCCTCGCGCACGACCGCGAGGCGCTGCGGGAAGGGTTCGCCAACGCCACCGCGCGCGAGCAGGGCGACGAGCTGATGCCGATCGTGATCCTGGTCTGCCTCGGGGTGGGGCTGCTCGTGGCCGCGGTGGCGGCGGCCGGCCGCCGCTGGCAGCGGCCGGGCTGGTCGCGGCCCTCGCGGCAGGGGGCGACGGCGGCGACCGCGATCGGCGTCGTCGTCCTGTTGATCGCGGCTCTGGCGGTCGGCGCCCCCGGCCGGGTCTCCGACGCCTGGTCTGAATTCAAGGAGGGTGGGGGGCCCGGCGAAGGGAGCGAGCGCCTCACCAGCGCCGCCGGCGAGAGCCGCTACCAGTTCTGGAGCTCGACCCTCGACCAGAACGCGACCGCGCCGCTGATCGGCACCGGCTCGGGCACCTTCCAGTTCTGGTGGGCGCGCGAAGGCGACGCCGCCGAAACGGTCCGCGACGCGCACTCGCTCTACATGCAGACGCTGGGGGAGCTGGGCGTCGTCGGCCTCTTGCTGCTCCTCTCCTTCCTCGGCTGGGTCTTCGTCAGCGGCCTGCGCGCCGCCCTGCTCAGCGACGGCGAGGAGCGCTCGCGGCTGGCCGCCGCCCTGGCCGGCTTCTCCGTCTTCCTGATGACGGCGGCGGTGGACTGGATGTGGCAGGTGCCGGCGGTGCCGGCGGCGGCGCTGCTGCTCGCCTGTGGCCTGCTGGTCGCTCGCGGCGACGCGGTCAAGCCCCGCCTGGCGATCTCCTGGCGCCTCGGCGCCGCCGCCGCGGCCCTGCTGGCGATCGTCGCGATCGCGATCCCGCTGGCCTCGCTCAGCCTCACCCGCCAGAGCCAGGCGGCCGTGCGGGACGGTGACCTCACGGCCGCCCTCGAGGACGCCAAGGATGCGCAGAACGTTGAGCCAGCCGCCGCCACGCCCCGGCTGCAGCAGGCGCTGGTCCTGGAGCTGCTGGGTGACTTTCCCGCCGCCGAAGCGGCGGCGCGGGCGGCGGTCGAGCGCGAGTCGACCAACTGGCGCCTCTGGCTGGTGCTGTCCCGGATCGCCGCCGAGCGGGGTCGCGCCGGAGCCTCCGTCGCCGCTTACAGGGAAGCGAGGGCGCTCAATCCGCGGGGCGAGATCTTCGAACGATGAGCGCCTTTCGGAGCCGGCAAATAGCGGTGATCGGCCTGCTCGCGGCGGCCCTTTTGGCGGCTGGATGTGGCACCGTCGTTGACCGCACGAAGCTCCAGGACACGATCCAGGCCAGTCTCGAAGACTCGATTCATGAAAAGATTCAGAAGGTCGAATGCCCTTCTGATCAGTCTGTTGACCCGGGCGCGACGTTCACCTGCGACGTGACTTTTTCCGATGACAGGCGGGAAGTAGCGACTTTGGAAATCCGCAACAAGGAGGCCGACATCTCGATGATCGACCTCAAACCCAAGAACTAGAGAGAGGCGAATGAGCGACCTGACCACTGCCCCAGACGAGCTGACGACCCACGCGAAACTTCTCAGCTGGGTCGACGAAATCGCCTCGCTCACCGAACCGGACTCGGTCCACTGGTGCGACGGCTCCGCCGAGGAGTACGACCGCCTCGCCCAGGTCCTGATCGACGCCGGCACCTTCGAGCGCCTCGACGAAGCCAAGCGCCCGAACTCCTACCTCGCCCTCTCCGACCCCGGCGACGTCGCCCGCGTCGAAGACCGCACCTTCATCTGCTCCGAGCAGGAGAAGGACGCCGGCCCGACCAACAACTGGCGCGACCCGGCCGAGATGCGCGAGACCCTCAACGGCCTCTTCAAGGGCTCGATGAAGGGCCGCACGATGTACGTCGTCCCCTTCTCGATGGGCCCGCTCGGCTCCGAGATCTCGGAGATCGGCGTTCAGCTCACCGACTCCGCCTACGTCGCCACCAACATGCGGATCATGACCCGGATGGGGAAGGGCGCCCTCGACGTGCTCGGCTCCGACGGCGAGTTCGTCCCCTGCGTCCACTCGGTCGGGATGCCGCTGGCCGAGGGCGCCGAAGACGTCTCCTGGCCCTGCAACGAGGCCAACAAGTACATCGTCCACTACCCGGAGACGCGGGAAATCTGGTCCTTCGGCTCCGGCTACGGCGGCAACGCCCTGCTCGGCAAGAAGTGCTTCGCGCTGCGGATCGCCTCGGCGATGGCCCGCGACGAGGGCTGGCTCGCCGAGCACATGCTGATCCTCAAACTGACCTCGCCCGACGGCCGGGTCAAGTACGTGACCGGCGCCTTCCCCTCGGCCTGCGGCAAGACCAACCTGGCGATGCTGGTCCCGACCCTGCCCGACTGGAAGGTGGAGACGGTCGGCGACGACATCGCCTGGATGAAGTTCGGCGACGACGGCCGCCTCTACGCGGTCAATCCCGAGGCCGGGTTCTTCGGCGTGGCTCCCAACACCAGCCACAAGACGAACCCGAACGCGATGGACACGATCGAGCGGAACACGATCTTCACCAACTGCGCCAAGACCGACGACGGCGACATCTGGTGGGAGGGGATGACCGGCGAGCCGCCGGCGCACGCGATCGACTGGCACGGCAACGACTGGACGCCGGAGTCCGAGAAGCCCGCGGCGCACCCGAACGCGCGTTTCACCACCCCCGCCTCGCAGTGCCCCTCGATCGCCCCCGAGTGGGAGGACCCGGCCGGGGTGCCGATCGACGCCTTCCTCTTCGGTGGCCGCCGCGCCACCGTGGTGCCGCTGGTCCAGGAAGCGTTCGATTGGGAGCACGCCGTCTTCATGGGGGCGACGATGTCCTCGGAGACGACGGCGGCTGCCGCCGGCGCGGTCGGCCAGCTTCGCTTCGACCCGATGGCGATGCTGCCCTTCTGCGGCTACAACATGGGCGACTACTTCGCCCACTGGCTGAAGGTCGGCCAGCGCGAGGGCGCCCAGCTGCCGCGCGTCTTCTACGTCAACTGGTTCCGCAAAGACGCCGACGGCAAGTTCCTCTGGCCCGGCTTCGGCGAGAACAGCCGCGTGCTGGAGTGGGTCTTCCGCCGCTGCGAGGGCGAAGCCGAGGCGGTCGAGACCCCGGTCGGGCTGCTGCCGGCCGAGGGCGAGATCGACACCGACGGGCTCGAGATCTCCGACGAGGCGCTGCGCGAGCTGCTCAGCGTCGACCTCGACCTGGTCAGGGAGCAGCTCCCCCAGGTGAAGGAGCACCTGGCCAAATTCGGCGACAAGCTCCCGGCTCAGATCTCCGCCCAGCTCGAGGCGCTGGAAGCGCGCCTCGGCTAGGCAAACCGGGGCCGAGGCTTACGAGTTGTAAGCCTCGGCCAGCTCCGGGTCCTTCTCGGCGAGCATCTCCGCCAGCTCGACCATCACCTTGCACTGCTTCCAGGTGGCGTCGTCCTGCATCTTGCCGTCGATCATGTGGACGCCGCGGCCGTCGGGGATCGCCTCGATCACCTTCTTCGCGAACTTGACCTCGTCCGGCGGCGGGCTGAAGACCTTCTTCGCGATCCCGATCTGAACCGGGTGCAGCGACCAGGCGCCGACGCAGCCCATCAGGAAGGCGGCGCGGAACTGCGTCTCGCACCCTGCCGTGTCCTTGATGTCGCCGAAGGGCCCGTAGAAGGGGAGGATGCCGGCGGCGGTGCAGGCGTCGACCATGCGGGCGATCGAGTAGTGCCAGAGGTCCTGCTGGGCGCTGACGCGGTCGGCCTCGGGGTTTTCCGGGTCGGCCGGGTCCTCCATCACGCGGTAGCCGGGGTGGCCGCCGCCGACGCGGGTGGTCTTCATCCGCCGCGCCGCCGCGAGGTCGGCGGGGCCGAAGCTCATCCCCTGCATGCGCGGGCTGGCGTTGGCGATCTCCTCCAGGTTGACGACGCCCTGCGGGGTCTCGAGGATCGCGTGGACGAGGATCGGCCGCGAGAGCTCGGCCTTGGCCTCGAGCTGGGCGAGCAGGCGGTCGACGTAGTGGATGTCGTGGGCGCCCTCGACCTTCGGCACCATGATCACCTCGAGCTGCTCGCCGATCTCGGTGACGAGCTGGGTGAAGTCGTCGAGCACCCAGGGGCTCTCCAGCGCGTTGACCCTGGTCCAGAGCGAGGTCTGGCCGAAGTCGGTCTCCTTGGCGGCGCGGATCAGGCCCGCCCGCGCGGCCTCCTTGCGGTCGACCGGGACGGCGTCCTCGAGGTTGCCGAGGAGGATGTCGGTCTTCTGCGCGATGTCGCCCGCCTTGGCGACCATCTTCTCGTTCGAGAAGTCGAGAAAGTGGATCATCCGCGAGGGCTTGACCGGGATCTCACGGAGTGGCTCCGGGGCGCCGATCGCCTGCGGGAGGAAGAAGTCTCTGGGGTGTCTCAAGCTGCTCCTCGGGTCGTGCTTTGCTGATTCGGGGCGGCTAAATCTATTGACCGTCCGGATTTGCCGCCTCCCGCGGGCCTAGATTTCCCCGCTATCGAGGGATCGCAACGCGACAGCACCCAGGACTGGCTCGTGCCGCGGCGCTCGCTGCCGACGGTGGGCGAGCTCGAGGCGCGGATCGACGAGGCGGTGGTGATCGCCCGGGCCTCCGAGGAGGGGGTGCGGGAGATCGGCGAGATGGCGCTTGATGCGGCGAAGCAGGCGCGGCGGGCGGCTGAGGCGGCTGAGAGTGCCAGTGCTGCTGCGGTGGAGGCCGCTACGAAAGCTGGTGGGCCGGCGGGTCCTGTCTCCGATTCCGGGCTCTCCCTAGCGGGAGAGTCCTCGGAATCGTCGCCACCCACCGGCAGTGGCGCTGGGGAGCGGCCTCCTGCTCGGGAAGTGGTTATCGATCCGCTGAGGCGGTTTAACGAGCGGGCGGATGCGATCGCCGCTCGGTTGCAGGAGCTGGAGCGGGTGCCTCTCTAGTCCCGGTGCTTTAGCTCAGCAGTGGGAGCCGAAGTGTTGGGTCCAGATGTGGACGCCGGTGAGGCCGCCCAGCTGGCCGACCCGGAGGTCGATTCCGGTCTCTGCGAAGTCGCCGAGGATGTTTTCGCGATGGGCGGGGGAGTGCATCCAGGCGCGGAAGATCGAGTCCACGGTCCCGCTGCCGTCGACTCCCCAGGCGAGGTTCTCGCCGACGCGCCAGCATTCGGGCGCCATGTAGCCGGTTTCGCGGATCCAGAAGGTGAATTCACGCCCGCAGGCGGTGTGGCTGAATTCGTTGCAGCGAACCAGGTCGCGGTTCTTCTCCAGGGCCGATTCCCGCAGCGGTGGCGAGGGGGAGAGCGGCGGCAACCCGTAGCCCTCCCGGGCCTCGTTGATCAGGCAGAGCATCGCGTCTTCCTGCACCGCCAGAGAGGCGTCGAGGCCGACGCCGGTCGGGCACCCGCTTCGCAGCACGGCTTGGCGGGCGATCGGCTGCCCGACGGCTGAGGCACTGCCGAGGCCGACGGCGCCGCTGGCCACGGCGGCCGTCGAGGCGAGCAGGCCAGCACTGATGGCTGCTGCCGCCAGAAGGCGGGCAAGGCGAGTTTGCATGCCATGCGTATCGCCTCCGAGCTATTCGACATTCAACGATGCAGCCGTCACTGGACGAAGGACGTAGGTGGGGAAAAACATGCCAGTTCGGTGGTCCAAACGGCCAGATCAGGGGTCCGAACCAAACTTTTCACCGCGACCTTTAGCAAAAGTAGTGAGTTTGGCCGGATGTTTGATCGAAATGATTAGTCAAACGTCCGCGACTTCTGTACTTTCGCCCGCGAAGGCCGCCATTTGCGGGCTTCTTTTTCTTTTGGACTTGCGAAAACCAGTTAGGAGATCCGCAAATGAAGGCTTCAACCTCACAGTCAGCTCGTGCGACTGTGGTTGCGATCTGTCTGGGCCTGATTGCTCTGTTGGCAATCTCGGTGCCCGGGGCAGCCGCGAAAACCATCACGGTCGAATCGCTGACTCTGTGCGTCAAGACTTCCGGCCCCGAAAAAGGCATCGTCCGCTTTGCCGGCAAAAGCCTGAAGTGCAAGAAAGGGGAGAAACGCATCCAGGTCGCCGGCTCCGGCAGCCAGGGCGTCCTCGGCGTCAACTCTGAAAGCGGCGCCAAAGGCGACAAAGGCGCCACGGGTGCGCAAGGCGCCAAAGGCGACACCGGAGCGACTGGTCCGCAGGGCCCTACCGGTCCCCCGGGGAAAAACACCACCGGGCCGCAGGGTGGTCCCACTGGTCCCACTGGTGCCACTGGGCCCCAGGGTGCGAAAGGCGCTACCGGCGCCCAGGGTTCCCAGGGCAATCCAGGGGCCAAAGGCGCTACCGGCGCCCAAGGTAATCCGGGTGCCAAAGGCGCCACCGGTGCGCAGGGCTCGCAGGGCAATCCTGGCGCCAAAGGTGCCACCGGCGCCCAGGGCGTGAAAGGCGACACCGGCGCTACTGGCGCGACTGGCCTCCAAGGTGAACCCGGCGAGGACGGCAAGTCGGTCCTCAACGGCGAGGGTCCGCCCTCCAACGTCCTCGGTGCCAACGGCGACTTCTACATCGACACCGTCGCCAACAAGCTCTACGGCCCGAAGGCGGCCGGCGAATGGCCCGAAAACGGCGTCTCGCTGGTCGGCCCGAAAGGCGACACCGGCGCCACCGGCCCGCAGGGGCTGAAAGGCGACACGGGTGCCACTGGCCCGCAAGGCCTGAAAGGCGACACCGGGGCTACTGGTCCCCAGGGTCAGAAAGGCGATACCGGGGCCACCGGCCCGCAGGGTTCGCAGGGCCTCAAAGGCGACACCGGCGCGACTGGCCCCCAGGGTCAGAAAGGCGACACGGGTGCCACCGGGCCGCAGGGCCTGAAAGGCGACACCGGCGCCACCGGTCCGCAGGGCATCCCGGGTGAAAACGGTGACGACGGGAAAGACGGCAGCTCCGTCCTCAGTGGCGAAGGGCCGCCCGCCGAATCCCTTGGCGTCGATGGCGACTTCTACATCGACACCCTCACCAACGAGATCTACGGTCCGAAGGACGGCGGCTGGGGTGCACCCACCTCGCTGGTCGGCCCGAAAGGCGACACCGGCGCCACCGGCCCGCAGGGGCTGAAAGGCGACACGGGTGCCACTGGCCCGCAAGGCCAGAAAGGTGACACCGGGGCTACTGGTCCCCAGGGTCAGAAAGGCGATACCGGGGCCACCGGCCCGCAGGGTTCGCAGGGCCTCAAAGGCGATACCGGCGCGACTGGCCCGCAGGGTCAGAAAGGCGACACGGGTGCCACCGGGCCGCAGGGCCTGAAAGGCGACACCGGCGCCACCGGTCCGCAGGGTGATCCCGGCGATGACGGTCGCACCGTCCTCAACGGCACCGGCGCTCCGTCGGGCCTGGTTGGAGACAACGGCGACTTCTACATCGACACCGTCGCCAACGTCATCTACGGCCCGAAGGAAAACGACGAATGGCCTGCGGAAGGCGATTCGCTGGTCGGCCCGCAGGGTCAGAAAGGCGACACCGGCGCCACCGGCCCGCAGGGCCTCAAAGGCGACACGGGTGCCACCGGCCCGCAGGGCGTCAAAGGTGACACCGGCGCCAAAGGCCCCACCGGGCCGCAGGGCCTGAAAGGCGACACCGGCGCAACCGGCCCGAAAGGTGCCACCGGCGCCCAGGGCGTGAAAGGCGACACCGGCGCCAAAGGTGCCACCGGCGCTCAGGGCGTGCAGGGTCCGACCGGCAGCGCCGCAGCTCGTGAGCTGCGCGGTGGCGGCGACAGCTCCGACGTCGACGACAACATGGGGACTCGCTTCTTCGGCCCCAGCATCGACACCGAGGGCGCCGGTGAGACGGCGATCCAGGAGGTCCTGCAGTCTGCCGGTACCGTCAGCAACCTCCGGGTCTACCTGCTCGGTGGGTCGGCTGGCTCGAGCGGTGACAGCTACACGTTCACTGTTCGTCGCGATCCCGCCGGTGCGACCGGTCCGAGCAACACCGGGATCACCTGCACGATCACGAACTCGCAGACCGAATGCACGGATAACACCCACACGCAGGCCTTCGCTGCCGGCGACGCGATCTCGCTCGCCGCGACGGAGAGCGTGAGCCCGGCGGGGAGGGCGGTGATGTTCCGGCTCGACGTCAAACCGTAGGGCCACTGAGCAGTAAGCAGTGAGATTGCGAGCGACCGGCCGCCCTTCGGGGCGGCCGGTTCGTTTGTGGCCTCTAGCTGGCGGGAATCGGAGCCAGGCCCCAGCTGGCTCGAAGCGCGCTCCCGAAGGAGCGGGTGCAGGGCCTCTTGCTCTCGAGTGGGGTTCCGTCCACCGACCCCACTGCGACGAGGCCCCTGATCGAGTTGGTGAGGAAGATCTCCCCGGCCTCCTGCAGCTCGGCAACGGTGAGGTGGGCCTCGACGACCTCGACCCCTTGCGCTTTGGCAAGCTCGATCACGGTGGAGCGGGTCACCCCCGGCAGGATGCGCCCGTCCAGCGGCGGTGTGAAGAGTGCCCCCTTGCGGACGGCGAAGACGTTGGCCCAGGCGGCCTCGAGCGCTTCCTCGCCGTCGACGAGGAGAGGCACCTCGTCCGAGCCTTTGGCTGGGATCGCGGCGCGGTCGACCCACTTGTGGCAGCCGAGCCCGCCGCCGACGGTGTGCGGATGCAGGGCCACCGGGTGCCTGGGGAAGTGCAGCGAGCGGTCGAGCTCGCTGGCCTCCACCTCGTAAGCGAGCTCGCCGTCATCGGGGGCGACCGTCAGCCGCAGCCGCCCCAGCTCCAGACCCTCGGCCCGCTCGGTGGCAAGCTGCCTGGCCCGCGCTGGCAGCCCCATTCCGTAGAGAGCCTGAAGGCTCGTCTCCAGCCGCGCCAGGTGCGCCTCGAGGGCGACCGGCGCGCTGTGGACGACCAGCGTGGTCTCGAAGACCCCCAGCGAGGGGTCCGGCTTGGGGTGGGCGGCCATCGGGCGCATATTCTGCCTCCCGGTCCGGCTTGGCGATGCGCACCCTGCTGATCGACAACTACGACTCCTTCACCTTCAACCTCTTCCAGCTGCTGGCAGAGGTGAACGGCTGCGAGCCGCTCGTCGTCCGCAACGACGAGCGGAGCTGGCCGGAGCTGGAGCGCCTCGAGTTCGACAACGTCGTCATCTCGCCGGGCCCGGGGCGGCCGGACCGCGGCCGGGACTTCGGCGTCGGCGCTGAAGTGATCCGTCGCTGCGAGCGGCCGCTGCTCGGCGTCTGCCTCGGCCTTCAAGGCTTGGGCTGGGTGGAGGGAGGGCGAGTGGGCCGCGCGCCGGAGCCGATGCACGGCCGCATCGCCGCGATCGAGCACGACGGCACAGGCCTCTTCGCCGGGATCCCGAGCCCGTTCCGCGCCGTCCGCTACCACTCGCTGGGGCTGTCGCCACCGCTGCCCGCCACGCTGCGCGAGACAGCGAGCAGCGGCGGCGTGCCGATGGCGGTCGAACATCGCACGCGCCCCCAGTGGGGGGTGCAGTTCCACCCCGAGTCCGTGGCGACCGAGCACGGGGGGCAGCTGATCTCGAACTTCCGCGATCTGAGTAAGCCATGACAACGGCGCTAGAGGTTCGTCGGCTCGATGCACCCCTCGACCCGGAGGCCGTATTCGTCTCCCTCTACGGCGAGAGCGAGCACGCCTTCTGGCTCGACAGCAGCCGCCCCGGCGCTCGCGCCCGCTTCTCCTTCGTCGGCGACGCAAGCGGTTCGCTGGCAGAAGTGGTCACCAATGAGTCGGTGCGCCCCGAGCCGGTCCTCGACCACCTCGAGCGCCGCACCGCCGAACTGCGCCCCGAGACCACCCCCGACCTCCCCTTCGAGTTCGACTGCGGCTTCGTCGGCTACCTCGGCTACGAGCTCAAGTCCGAGTGCGGCCTCAACTCCCCCCACACCTCCGAGCACCCCGATGCAGCCTTCATCTTCGCCGACCGCCTGATCGTCTTCGACCACGACCAAGGCCACGTCTACCTCCTGTGCCTGCATCAGCAAGCCGAAGAGGAGGCGGCCGCGGCCTGGATCTCCGCGACGACCGCACATCTGTCGAACCTTGCCGAGGCTCCGGATGGCGGGTCGAGGGAGCCTCGCCGGACCCTCCCCTCAGTTGTCCGCCGAGGCTCCCTCGACCCGCCCCCCAGCCCCCCATCCCTCAGTCGTTCGAAGGACCAATACCTGCGAGATATCGAAACCTGCCTAACCCGCCTCCACGAAGGCGAGAGCTACGAGATCTGCCTCACCAACCAGCTGCAAGCCGAGCTCGACGCCGACCCCCTCGACCTCTACCGGCGCTTGCGCCAGGTCAACCCGGCTCCGTTCGCCGCCTACCTCCGCTTCGGCGGCCTCGCCGTCCTCAGCTCTTCCCCCGAGCGCTTCCTGCGCGTAAGCGGTGGGGGCGAAGCCGAGGCCCGCCCGATCAAGGGCACCAGCCGCCGCGGCACCGCCCCGGAGGAGGACGCGCACCTCGCCGCCGCCCTCGCCGCCGACGAGAAGAACCGGGCCGAGAACCTGATGATCGTCGACCTGCTGCGCAACGACCTCGGCGCCGTCTGCGAGGTCGGCAGCGTCGAGGTGCCGGCGATGATGGAGGTCGAGAGCTACGAGACCGTCCACCAGCTCGTCTCCACGGTGCGGGGGCGGCTGCGCCCCGACGCCTCGGCCCTCGACTGCGTCCGCTCCTGCTTCCCGCCCGGCTCGATGACGGGGGCGCCGAAGCGGCGCACCGCCGAGATCCTCGACGAGCTCGAGGGGGCGGCGCGGGGCGTCTACTCGGGGGCGATCGGGTGGTTCGGCCTCGGCGGCGCGCTCGATCTCTCGGTCGCGATCCGCACCATCGTCCTTGCCGGCGGCCGCGCCACGATCGGCGCCGGCGGCGCGATCGTCCTCGGGTCCGACCCCGCCGGGGAGTACGGGGAGATGCTGCTGAAGGCGGCGGCGGCGCTGCGGGCGATCGACCCCGGAATCGACCCCGCGTCTATATCCTTGGCTCTCCAGAGCGCCGCCGCACCTGCGTTGCCGCGCTGATTCCGCACTTCCAACTACCTGAAGCAGGAGCCATGGCCGTAGACACCGCTGCGTATCGCGAAATGACCGACGAGCAGGAAGCGATCATCGAAATGGTCCGCCAGTTCGCCGACGAGCAGATCATCCCCAACGCCGAGCATTACGACCACGAGGACTCCTTCCCGGAGCCGATCGTCGAGCAGATGAAGGAGCTCGGTCTCTTCGGGGTGACGATCCCCGAGGAGTACGGCGGCATGGGGCTCGACCTGACCACCTACGCGATGATCGTCGAAGAGCTCTCGCGCGGCTGGATCTCGATCTCCGGCGTCGTCAACACCCACTTCATCGGCTCCTACCTTCTGATGAAGTTCGGCACCGACGAGCAGAAGGAGTACTTCCTGCCGAAGATGGCGACCGGCGAGATCCGCGCCGCCTTCTCGCTCTCCGAGCCGGAGGTCGGCTCCGACGTCCAGGGCATCAAGGCCACCGCCAAGAAGGGCGAGGACGGCAACTGGGAGCTGAACGGGCAGAAGATGTGGGTCACCAACGGCCTCGGCTCCAGCGTCGTCTTCGTGCTGATGAAGAACGACACCCAGGCCGACCCGCCCTACAAGGGGATGACCTGCTTCATCACCGAGAAGGAGGCCTGGAAGGAAACCAACGAGGGCGACTTCCAGGGTCTCAACGTCCCGCCGAAGATCAAGAAGATGGGCTACAAGGGCGTCGAGTCGACCGAGCTCGTCTACGACGGCTACAAGTGCCCGCCCGAGCGGGTGCTCGGCGGCGAGGAGGCCGGTGTCGGCCAGGGCTTCATCCAGATGATGGACGCGCTCGAGGTCGGTCGGGTCAACGTCGCTGCCCGCGGCGTCGGCATCGCCCAGCGCGCCCTCGAGCTCGCCCTCCGCTACAGCCAGGAACGGAAAACCTTTGGCAAGACGATCTCCAACCACCAGGCGATCCAGTTCAAGCTCGCCGACATGGCGACCCAGATCGAGGCGGCCCGCCTGGTCACCCGCAAAGCGGCGCGGATGAAGGACGCCGGCGAGCGCTCCGACCTCGAGGCGGGGATGGCGAAGCTCCTGGCTTCGGAGACCGGCAAGTACTGCGTCGAGGAAAGCTTCCGCATCCACGGCGGCTACGGCTACTCGAAGGAGTACGAGATCGAGCGGCTCTACCGGGATGCGCCGTTGCTGCTGATCGGCGAGGGGACCTCGGAGATCCAGCGGATGGTGATCGGCAAGAAGCTGCTCCAGCGGCACAAGATCTGAGTCGCTGGAGCGGTAGGGCACGGGCGGTGGGCTAGCATCACCCGATGGCCTCTACCGCTGACCTGATCCGCACCGCCGTCGAGCGCTTCCAGGCCGAAGTCCCCGCCCTGCAGAACCTGAAGCTGGTCTTCGGGCTCGAGCTCCGGGCCAAACACGACATCCAGCTCTACCGGGTCGAGCTGCCCGGGCTGAAGATCTCCAAAGACCTGGCCCAGGACGAGCGCATCCTGGTCGAGATCGACCGGCCGCAGTTCAACGATCTAGCGGAGAAAGGGACGCTGAAGAGCTACCGCCGCGCCGCCGAGACCGGCCACATCAAGGCCACCGGCGACTCCAACGTGATCAAGCTGATCGTCCAGGTCGTGGAGAAGCAAGAGGAACGTGCCCGGCTGAAGAAAGTGCACTAGCGACGGGCAGCTAGAGGCGGATGAGGTTGTCGGCCTCGATCTCGCGGGTGACGCCGCGGAAGTCGATCACCAGCGGCGCCTTCGCGACCACCTGCTCGTAGTCGACGTCGGGGTGGGCGGTGACGATTGCGGCGACGTCCGCCTCGCGCAGTCCCTCCTCGAGGTCAACGGAGGAGAGGCCGTGGCCGGGCAGCTCGGGCACGAAGGAGTCGTGGTAGGAGAGCTCGGCGCCGAGATCCTGGAGGCGACCGACGATCTTCAGCGCCGGCGATTCGCGGGTGTCGCCGACCCCGCCCTTGTAGGCGACGCCGAGGATGAGGACGCGGGAGCCGTTGACCGGCTTGCGGACTCCGTTCAGCGCCCGCTCGATCCGTTCCACGCAGAAGCCCGGCTGCGCCTGGTTCACTTTCCCCGCCAGCTCGATGAACTCGGGGTAGAAGTCGTGCTGGCGGGCCTTGAAGGCGAGGTAGAAGGGGTCGACGGGGAGGCAGTGGCCGCCCATCCCGGGGCCGGGATCGAAGCGCATGAACCCGAACGGCTTGCTCGAGGCGGCGTCGATCACCTCCCAGACGTCGATCTCGAGCCGGTCGCAGAGCTGCGCGAGCTCGTTCACCAGCGCGATGTTGACCGAGCGGAAGATGTTCTCCAGCAGCTTCGCCAGCTCCGCCGCCTCGGGGCTGGAGAGGACGATCACGGTGTCGCAGATCTCCGCGTAGAGCTCGCGCGCGCGCTCGGTCGCGGCGGCGGTGACGCCGCCGACCAGCTTCGGCGTCGTCTTCACGGTGAAGTCGGTGCGGCCGGGGTCGATCCGCTCGGGGGAGAAGGCGAGGTGGAAGTCGCTGCCGGCGGTGAGGCCGGAGCCCTCGAGGATCGGCAGCAGGCGGTCGCGGGTGGTGCCCGGGTAGGTGGTCGACTCGAGCACGACCAGCTGGCCCGAGCGCAGCACCTGCGCCAGCGCCGTCGCCGAGTCGACCAGGTAGGTGAGGTCGGGCTCGCGCGAGTCGCTGAGCGGGGTGGGGACGCAGAGGATCACCGCCTCGCAGGCGGCGAGCTCGGCGTACTCGGTGGTCGCCCGCAGGCGCTCCCCGAGCGGCTCCAGGGCCGCGCTCGGGACGTCCTCGATGTAGCTGCGGCCGCCGTTCAGCGCCTCGACCTTCGCCTGGTCGACGTCGAGCCCGACCACCTCGCAACCGGACTCGGCGAAGGCGACGGCGAGCGGCAGCCCCACATAGCCGAGGCCGATGATCCCGATCTGCATCGCGAGGAGTCTAGATAGAGCCCTCGGACGAGAGCGGCAGATAGCATCCGCCGCCCAAACTTCGAAGGAGACGAAAGCGAGCATGACCGAGACGTACGAGCTGACCACCGACCAGGCCGAGCGCGAGGCGAGCGGCGCCCACAGCTACGGGCGCTACCTCGAGGAGTTCGAGGTCGGCGCCGTCTACAAGCACTGGCCGGCGAAGACCGTGACCGAGGCCGACGACCACCTCTTCTGCCTGATCACGATGAACCACCACCCGCTGCACATCAACGACGTCTACGCCAGCGGCTCGCAGCAGGGCCGCAACGTCGTCGTCGGGCCGCTGGTCTACTCGCTCGCCCTCGGGATGTCCGTCTCCGACGTCTCCGGCAAGGCGATCGCCAACCTGGCGACCGAAGAACTCAGCCACCCGAACCCTGTCTTCCATGGCGACACCCTCTTCTGCGAGACCGAGGTGCTCGACGTGAAGCCGTCGAAATCGAAGCCCGACCGCGGCATCGTCAAGGTCCACACCCGGGTCCTCAACCAGGACGGCGTCCTCGTCGCCGAGTTCAAGCGGCTGGTGCTGGTCCCGAAGAAGAACCCGGGCGCCTCGCCGGAGCCCGCCGCCGACAACGTCGACTGACGCAGTTGTCCCCGCATACCGGGGACAACTGCGTTGGCTTCAGCCTTCGAGGTCTGAGACCGGCAGCGACTCGACGGTCCGGGTTCCCTGCGGACCGTCGGGCGTCAGCCCGGGGCAGTAGCTGCCCATCAATACGTAGACCCTGCCGCCGACCGTCGCCGCGCCCATGCCGCGGCGCTCGATCTCGAGGTCGGGGAGCCGCTGCCAGCGGTTGGTGCGCGGGTCGAAGGCCCAGGCGCTCGGCGTCGCCCAGCCGCCGCCGTCCTCCCAGTGCTCCTGGTCCTCGCCGCCGGCGATCACGACCTTGCCGGCCGCCGCGGTGATTCCCATGAAGCCGGCGCCGAGCGGCAGCGGCGGCAGCCGTTCCCACTCTTCGGTGGCGGGGTCGTAGCGGTCGAACTCGTCGGAGGGCGGCGTGTCGTTGTTGGTGTCGAGCAGGCCGGCGCGACCGCCGGCGACGTAGAACTTGCCGCCGAGGCCGACCGCGACGGTGTGGTGGCGGGGCACCGGCATGTCGGGGCCGGTCTCCCAGGTTTCGTCGTCGAAGTCGAAGATTTCGAGCCGGCCGTACGGGCTGCCCTCGAGGTCCACGCCGAAGGTCTGCGGCCCGCCGCCGGCGACGTAGAGCTTGTCGCCGACCACCGCGGTTCCGGCTGCGCCGCGGGCCAGGCCCATCGGCGGCAGCTCGCGCCAGTTGCCCGTCCTCGGGTCGTAGCGCCAGAGGCTGTCGGTCGGGTCGTCCCCGTCCAGGTAGCCGCCGGCCAGGTAGAGATCGCCGCGGTAGGCGGCGGGCTGGCTGTGGTTGAGCCCGACCGGCGACCTGGTCGGTTCGCTCCAGCGCTTGGTGCGGGTGTCGTAGGCGAGGACGGTGCGGATGTTCTCCGGCGCTTCGCCGTTGGTCGCGTAGATCACCGGCCCGATCGCCACGGCGCCGCCCTCGACCGGCGCCCGCGGCGCCGGCGGCTCGAAGCGCCAGCGGGCGTCGTCGGGCGGCGGCGGCGAGGGCGGGCTGTTGCGATACATGCCGAGCTTGCAGGGCGGGTAGGTCCACCCGTCCTCGAGGCCCAGCGTCTCCCGCCAGTTGCCCGGCAGGTTGATCGGGCCGGTGGCGGCGAGCACCCCCAGCGCGAAGACGACGCACATCGCCGCCAGCAGGGCCTTGAGAAACCTGAATTCGCCTCGCCGCATCAGCCCCGCACCGTCGAGATCGGCAGCGACTCGACGGTGTGGGTGGTGACCGGCCCGGCCGGCTTGAGCCCGGGGCAGATCGTGCCGGTGATCGCGTAGACCCGGTTGCCGGCGGTCGCCGCCGCGAAGGCGTGGCGTTCGACGTGCAGGTCGGGCAGGCGGGTCCAGCGCTTGGTGGCGGGGTCGTAGGCCCAGGCCATCGGCGAGACGAAGCCGCCGCCGTCTTCCCAGCCCTTCTCGTCGTCACCGCCGATGACCACCACCCTGCCGCCGGCCGCCACGACCCCCAGCGAGGAGATCTTCCCCTGCGGCAGGTCAGGCAGCTGCGTCCAGCGATTCGTCGCCGGGTCGTAGCTGTCGAAGGTGGCGCTGGAGGCTTCGTCGGCGAAGCGGCCGCCCGCCAGGTAGATCCTGCCGTCGACGAAGGCGGCGCCGGTGTGGTGGACGCCGGCCGGCGGCGGCGCCGCCACGGACCAGGTCCGCTTGCGGAAGTCGAAGACTTCGAGGCGCGGGATCGCCCGTCCGGGGTCGTCGACTCCATAGGGCTGGGGCCCGCCGTCCACCATGTAGAGCTTGTCGCCGATCGTCACCGCCGCGCCGCCGCCGCGAGCCAGCTTCATCGGGGGAAGCTTCGACCACCTGTTCGTCGCCGGGTCGTACTCGAGGAAGAGGTTGGTCTCCTTGTTTCCTTCCAGGAAGCCGCCGGCGAGGTAGAGCTTGCCGTCGTGGGCCGCGACCGCCTCGTGGTTGAGGCCGACCGGCAGCTTGGTCGGCTCCGACCAGCGGCGGCTGCGGGTGTCGAAGGCGAGGACGGTGTGCAGGTTCCCAGGGCGGGCGCCGCCGACGACGTAGATCGTGTGCCCGATCGTGGCGCTGCCGCTCTCGACCTGCGCTTTCGGGGCCTCCGGTTCGAACCGCCACTCGCCGGGCGCGGGTGCCGGCGAGGCAAGCGACTTGCGGTAGAGGCCCGGGTGGCAGGGGGGGTCGGGAGCCGCCTCCTGGAAGCCGAGCTTGACCCGCCAGTCCCCGGGCAGGTCGATCACGTCGGCGTAGGCGAGGACCGCGACGCCGAACAGGATCGACATCGCCGCCAGGAGCGCGGCCAGGACCTTCATCGGAGCATGAACGGCGGGGTCACCGCGTTGTCAGGCGGAATCGCTCGGAGGGGCACCGGCGAAGCGTAGAAAACCGGGGAGGGGGTCGGTGGCCGGGGAGGGGGGAATGGGCCTTCGCGTGCAGGGAAACGTCCCGCCTTGGTTGAATCAAGCGCCGATGGCGACTCCCGAGACCCAGACCCCGATCCCCGTCTTCGACGTCCAGCTCTCCGAGCAGCACGTCGAGGCCGTGGCCGCGACGCTGCGCTCCGGCTGGCTGACGATGGGGCCGCGGATCCAGGAGTTCGAGGCCGAGTTCGCCGAGCACATCGGCGCCCCCCACGCGATCGCCGTCTCCAGCTGCACCTCGGCCCTGCACCTCGCCTACCTGGCGGCCGGGATCGGGCCGGGGGACGAGGTGATCGTCCCCGGCATCACCTTCGTCGCCTCGGCGGCGGCGGTCCGCTACTGCGGCGGCGTGCCGGTGCTGGCGGAGATCGCCGGCCAGCACGACCTCGGCCTCGACCCGGAGGACGTCGCGGCGAAGATCGGGCCGAAGACCAAGGCCGTCTGCGCGGTCCACTACGGCGGCTACGCGGCGCCGCTGGAGCCGCTGCGGCAGCTCTGCGAGGAGCACGGGCTGGCGCTGATCGAGGACGCCGCCCACAGCCCCGAGGCGACGCCGGTCGGCTCCGACCGCAAGCTGGGCACGATCGGCCTCGCCGGCACCTTCAGCTTCTTCTCCAACAAGATCCTCTCCTGCGGCGAGGGCGGGCTGCTGGCGACCAGCGACGACGAGGTCGCCGAGCTGGCGCGGAGCCGCCGCTCGCACTCGATGACCTCGGGGACCTGGGACCGCCACCGCGGTCACGCGATGGGCTACGACGTGGTCAGCGTCGGCTACAACTACCGCCTCGACGAGCCGCGGGCGGCGCTGCTCTCGGCGCGGCTGCCGGCGCTGGCGGAGGACATCGCCCAGCGGCGGGCGCTGACCCACCGCTACCGCGAGCTGCTCGGCGAGGTCGAGGGGCTGGTGCTCCCTTACAAGGACGAGGAGGTGGACGTCAGCTCCTGCTACGTGATGCCGGTGATGCTCGAGGACCCGGCCCTGCGCGACCCGGTGCGGAAACTGCTCTCCGAAAACCACAAGGTCCAGACCAGCGTCCTCTATCCCTCGATCAACGAATTCACCGCCTACGGCGCGGGCGAGAAGGAGCTGCCCCGCTGCGAAACCGCAGCCCGCACCCAGCTGACCCTGCCGCTCTACCCGCACCTGGGCGAAGAGCGGCTGCTGCGGGTGGTCGAGGCGCTGCGCCAGAGCCTGGCCGAGGCAGCCGCCTAGGTCGGCGTTCGTCCTTTTCCACGCATATGCATGGAAAAGGACGAACGCCGAATCAGGCGTTGCGGGTTGCCGCGACGGCGGCGAGGAAATCGGTCCAGTCGGCGGCGATGCCCTGGAGCAGGCGGCAGAGGCGGCGCAGCGAGTCGAAGTCGTCTTCCAGCTCCCAGCCCCAGTGCAGGGTGACCGGCGCCCAAACCGCGGCTTCCAGCTCGAGCAGGCGCTCGATGCCCCGCGCGGCCTCGTCCGAGGTGCCGTAGAGCGGGGCGTAGGAGGGGAGGTAGACCGCTTCGCCCTGCCAAACGGGAGTCGGCTGCCAGCCGAGCAGGCGCACGCTCTCGGGGCCGCCGCAGACGACCTCGAAGCGCTCGGCGAGGAGCGGGTACTGGCCGGCGTCGAAGCGGTTGAAGGGGGGGACGAAGACGGGGGTGGCGAGGCCGAGGCCGTCGAAGACCGCGCGGGCGCCGTCGATCCGGGGGGCGGCCTCCTCGCTGGACAGCCCGCAGAGCTCGGAGTGGTGGCGCGGGTTGGCGTGGCGGGTGCGGTGGTCGGCGCCGTGGAGGCCGAAGACGACCCGGTCGCTCTGGAGGCTGGTCAGCGTCGCGATCTCGCCGGGGTCGAGCGGCCGCCGCTCGCTCACAGCGGGATCGAGGTAGTCGCGGGAGACGTTGGGGGTGATCGCCAGCAGGTAGGGGATCTCGAACTCGGCGAGCACCGCGTGGAAGCGGCGGAAGGCCTCGGTGCCGAAGATGCCGTCGGGGTCGTGGGCGCGGGCGTGGGGGAACTCGTCGACCCGCACCAGCACCCGCGGCCGGCCGGCCGCGTCGGCGCCGAGGGCGTCGCGGCGGAAGCGCAGCAGCGGCTCCAGCGCGCTCCGCTCCCAGTCGAGCCGCCCCGCCTTCACCGCCAGCGCCTGCCCGAAGCGAAGTGGCTGCCGGGTCGGCAGTCGCGGCGCCAGCTTGCGCGGCGCCTTGGCGCTGGAGGGAACCTGCCGCGGCCAGACGTGCAAGGCGGCACTGCGTCGCGCGTCGTTCACGCCGGGCATGATCCATTAGGCGCCGGACCCGTAGATAGCCTGCACCGCGTGAAGCGAGCTGTCGTACTTGCGGGAGGGCTGGGGATGCGCCTGCGCCCCTACACGACCGTGCTGCCGAAGCCGCTGATGCCGGTCGGCGACCGGCCGATCCTCGACGTGATCGTGCGCCAGCTCTCCCACCACGGGTTCGAGCGGCTGACGATCGTCACCGGCCACCTGGCGGAGCTGATCGAGGCCTTCTTCGGCGACGGTGGGAAGTACGGGATCGCGATCGACTACTACCGCGAGGAGGAGCCGCTGGGGACGGTCGGCGCCCTGCGGCTGCTCGGCGGTCTCGACGAGGACTTCCTGGTGATGAACGGCGACGTCCTCACCGACCTCTCCTACAGCGACTTCCTCGAGGCCCACAGCGCCTCCGGCGCCGCCGCCAGCATCGCCGCCCACCAGCGCGAGGTCCAGGTCTCCCTCGGCGTGCTCCAGTTCGAGGACGGCGAGGATCCCGATCGGCTCACCGGCTACATCGAGAAGCCGACCTACCACTACGAGGTGAGCATGGGCGTCTACGCCTTCTCGCCGCGGGCGCTGGAGCTGATCGAGCCCAACCAGCGCCTCGACTTCCCCGACCTGGTGCTGCGGCTGCTCGACAAGGGCGAGACCGTGCGGGCGCGGCGGGCTGAGGACGACTACTGGCTCGATATCGGCCGCCACGACGACTACGAGACGGCGATGGACGAGTTCGAGCGCCTGCGGGAGCGGCTGCTGCCCGAGTCGCCCGCCGGATGAGGCTGGCCGGCCGGCAGATCGTCTGCATCGGCTCGGCGGACTGGGCCACCGAACTGCCGATCAACCAGCACCAGCTGATGGGGCGGCTTGCCGCCACGAACGAGGTCCTCTTCGTCGAGTCGTTGGGCCTGCGGCGGCCGCAAGGGACCTGAGTCGCCTCTGGCGACGGCTGAAGCGGGGCCTGCGCGGGGCGCGCCCGGCCGACGGCCTGCACGTGCTCTCACCGCTGGTCCTGCCCCTGCACAGCAAGGCCGCGGTGCGGGCGCTGAACCGTCGTCTGCTGCGCCTGCAGGTGGGGCACGCAGCGCGCAAGCTGGGAATGAAGCGGCCGATCCTCTGGGCCTACGTGCCCCAAGCCGAGGCCCTGCTCGACGTGCTCGACCCCGAGCTCGTCGTCTACCACTGCGTCGACGACGTGGCGGCGCAGAAAGGCGTGGACGCGGAGAGCTTCCGTGGGGCCGAGGAACGGTTTGCGAGGCGAGCGGACCTGGTCCTGGCCTCGGCGCCGGCCCTGGCCGAGCGGATGCGAACCCTCTCCGACCACGTCCTCTACGCACCCAACGT
>Ga0247774_1000386_pt1 | contig 21799 bp, 21 predicted proteins | sample UWRJL001104B6_FD_179933 | JGI IMG/M metagenome (GOLD analysis project Ga0247774, IMG submission 179933) | Plant litter microbial communities from Arlington Agricultural Research Station in Wisconsin, United States - UWRJ-L001-104B-6 | ecosystem: Environmental > Terrestrial > Plant litter >... | reverse complement strand
GTGCCGGCCATGCCTATCCAGTCGGGCCACACTTGTGTTTTCGTTTTCTCTCTTACATTCTTCCATGCGGAGATGTACTTGATCCCAGTTGTATAAGGAAGTTGGACAGAACTATCGTTAAACTAAAGGGCCTCAAGGTGGTTACCTTCAATATCAATATCGGAGCTCTTGATGGCCCAGTGTATTTCCGTGGTGACTTCTCTTGGCACAACATGAACGTGCATCAGGATATACTAACGCCCATATTGGTCAGGGTTCCCCGCTCCCCACCCGGGACCACAATCCGGCACATAGCAGCAATCTGCAATGGCATTGAACCTCGGATCCTGAAATGGCAATGTTTGGCCTTTAAGACGAAGCTCGGGTGGGCCCCTGGTGGGTCCTGAATGAAGTCCCAACTGGCCTGCCCAATGGTAGGGGTTTAATTGATATTTCTCCGCAATGTTCTCGAACTATACAATATTACGACTGCTGTCGGCCGAGATGGTATGTGCCGTCGGCTTGCGGTAAGCCACGCACGCCGCCGACCAGGTGTTACTTTGTAGAATGAGAAAGATGTCTGGTATGATAATACTCCGCTTCTCTTTCTGCACGTCAGTGAGCTCTTTAATACGATAGTGATGCCACATCAATGGCGGGATCCGGAAGCTTAAAAAAAAAAAAAAACAAGTCTCCAGAGAGTTCGACCAGCATTGCGAGAGCTAATCGACAACTAGAATGGCGAGCAGGGATACTGAAGTGGCCATGGCGAAAGAAGATGTTCAGAAGTTAGAAAATGTGAGTTTGAACTTCAGAACTCTCAACGGTACCTCGAACCTAGGCCAGCTGACGGCCTGTACTCCCAACAGGTTCCCCCTACTGTGGGGACACGCGCCCCACGAACGAAAGAAGAGCGATCGCTCATCTGGCGACAAGATCTCCGAATCATTCCCCTGTCCTCGGTCACGTACCTGCTCTGCTTCCTTGACCGCGCAAACATAGGAAACGCGCGGAAGCTCAACAGCTCGACCAACAACCACATGCAGTACGAGCTGAACATGACCGAGTACCAATTCGTCATCACGCTCCTCGTTTTCCTCGTCGCGTACGGCCTCTTCGAGGTCCCGTCCAACCTGCTGCTGAAGAAGCTCCGCCCGTCGCGATGGATCGCCTTCCTCATGTTTACGTGGGGTATCCTCACGATTTGTCTCGGGACGTGCCAGAACTTTAACCAGCTCGCGGCCGTCCGCTGGCTGCTGGGCATGGCTGAGGCCGGCCTCTTTCCGGGGCTGACATATTATCTGACTTTTTGGTACAGGCATGACGAGCGGAGCGTCAGGGTCGCCATGATCATCGCGAGTGCGACTCTTGCCGGAGCATTCGGTGGTGCCATTGCCTACGGCATCGGGCATATGAACCAGGCCCGCGGCCTGTCTGGCTGGAGATGGCTTTTTATGCTGGAAGGGATTCCGTCGTCGCTTGCGGCCGTCGTCATCTGGTTTTGTCTCCCAGACTTTCCCGAGACTGCGTCGTGGCTGTCTCTGGAGGAAAAGGAGCTCGCCGTCCGGCGCCTGGAGTTCGAGGGCAGCAAGCATCATCACAGGACAATTACCTGGGCCGACACAAAGGCCACTTTGATGGACTGGCGACTTTACGGACACTATGCCATCTACTTCGCCATCTCAATCCCGTTTGCATCAATGGCCTTCTTCATCCCTTCCATCCTTATTGGGCTTGGATATAAAGACCTAACGGCCCAGTTAATGACTGTCCCTCCTTGGGTGGCAGGATATGGTAAGTGCAGCCCTTGAAAATTTGAATAGCTGAGAATGGCGCAGTTGCACAACCATTGAAGGCAATATATCACTTCTATTTTTCAAGCACTTCTTTGATGGCACGGGGCTGATTATCTTTTTCTCAACAGTCACCCAGATCATTGTCGCTTGGTCTGCAGACCGTTTCAACGCCCGGGGCTGGCACATCGCCGCGTTTGGCATTATTGGCGCACTGGGGTTCATCATATCGGCAGTATTGCCTTACGACGCTTTCTTATCCCGCTACGGCTGTCTCATCTTGGCCCTGTCTGGGGCTTTTGCTACTATACCGCCGATGCTGGGCTGGCTGTCATCGAACCTCTACACGACGGCTTCTGTGGGCTTCGCCATTGCCCTCAACAACAGCCTCGGCGCCGGGTACGGTCAGATTTGTGGCCTCTGGATATACAAGGACAACGAGGCAATGAAGGGGTATCCGACCGGTCATTGGACAAATGCAGCTGTGCTGCTCTTTGTGTCGGCAGGCGCTATCTGTCTCAGGTTATATTATGGCGTCGAGAATAAGAAGTTGCTCAGGAGTGCTCACCAGACTGGTGAGGTAGTGGTCAGGCAGTACAAGCTTTGACAGAAGTTTTCTTGCTGTTAAGTTAAAGTACATTTTACGCGTTATGTAGTGCCGATATTGGTAATTCAGGGCTTCAATATTTACTCTCGGGGACGGACAACCCCAAACTCCGACTTTTCCATCCCATCAGCCTCCCTCCAAATAGTTTCAAAGCTTGCAATCTGCCTCTTTGTTGCATCTACGTCAATTAACTGCATCTCGTCAAACGTGTCCTCAAACTCATTCAGCAGCCAGCTTGGCGCCGTGATAAGCGAGATCTCGGGAATCCCAGCCTGCCAGAGAGGCAAACCCTCCCCGTACTGCGCCTGCGCCCCGATGCTGGGGTCCAGCACCCTAGTCTGCCCAGGTACGGCTCCGTCCCAATGCCCATAGAGAAGTTCGGTCAGTTCAGGCGACGCTGCGTACAGGAGCTCCTCGTGCGGGCGCCCCGTCGACTTGTACGTGTTCTTCTCGATGTCCTCTTCCCACGCCACGGCGCCGAGGTGCTCCACGCAGGTGGCAAAGACGGCCGGCGCAGAGCCGTTCCAGACGTCGGGGTTGTCGAGTAGCCACCTCGTGGTCGACCGCTTCGTGGTCGAAAAGGGTGCCGAGTGGATGTGGGCCGTGACGAACAGTAGGATGTGTGTCCTGCGTGGTGGATGTTTGACCAGTGACCGCGCGAAGTTTAGGATGGCGAGGTGGCCGTTCTCCTCCACAATGTTCGTGCCATCGGTATGAGTGCTTAGAATCACCGATTCATCCATCTTTTCTGTGCCCTCAACTACGGCCCAGATGTTCCGCGTCGGCGTGTCGGGGACTAGTCTGCCCATCAAGGTCAAGGTAGCCTCAACACCACCCTTATCGGCCGCCTGCCGGACTGCCTGCGCATTCTCTCCCGAGACGAATACGGCTGGGATGCCGAACCAGGGAGTATGGAATGGCGCGTACACCCGCTCCGCGAGAGCGTCGGTTATGTTCTCCCAGCAGTACACCACACCCAAGACGCCGGCCTTGACGGCTCCGTCCAGGTGAGCCACGAGCGCGTTGGCAGGAGTAGACGGGATGCCATCAAGCGCCGGTCCCCACTCGGGACTACCCTCCCAGACGGGGAGAGTTGCGCCGGCATCGAAGGGCACGTTTGTGATGTTCAGCACCGCAATCTTGCCGGCTGCCTTGCTCCAGTCGGTCCCGTTTGCTTGTTCGGATCCGGGTCTAATAAGGCTCACCAAGGGGGCAGTTACGCCCTCCTCGGGAGTGTGGCCAGAGTACGGCACGGAGGAGGAGACATGAACTTCCTTGCCGTCGATGCTCAGACGACCGGGGGTCAGTGACGATGTTTCGTCATAGTCGAAGGTTAGGATTTGCTCAAATACCTCGAGGTCAAGTGACTCGAGATCATCATGAATGTGGTCGATGAGCTGGTTGTGGGTGGGAGAGCCGGTTCGGCGCGAACCCAGGGAGGCGAGATATTCGATCTCGGACTGGAGCCACGCGCCGTCCAATGAGGACACAGTTGGCAATCCAAACGAATAAATTGCAGCCAATAGTAAGGTGGGCAGAGTCGAAATCATCGTTGAGGTAGCTGGCCAGTGTGAAGCCGTTAGAGTGACTAAGCATTAGTGAATAACTGAAGGCAGTGACAAGGACCACAGGCACCTGGTTGATGAATGCGGTCCTTGAAATGTTTAATACCTGGGTAAGAAGAAGGCCCCTACAATAATAATGGCACCAATGCTTGATACATACAGAGGCAATAGGGAAGAGGGTAATGGTAGACAATTACGCCATTTTCCCCGCAAAAACAAAATAAAACTTGGAGTTGGGGTAAGATCGGCTGATGTGCCGGGAATTGGAGCCAATTAGGCTGGCTTTCTTGGCGTTCTCCCTGATAAAACGATCTGGGCGGCCGACTTAGGCACAATCATCTGTTCAGTTTAGATGGCATCTCTTTCGCTGGTTGTCCGCAGTGTGTGGTGTAGACTTGAAGACACTAATTGATATGAGGTCGCTGGATGATCTGGTGCCGGTTAGAGAAAAATGAATGGTGAGACGCAGCATGCAGATATAAGTTGGCCGGTTTCCACGAGAAACTTTTTAAAAGTGACACGGGTTAATGTGCTTAGACTCAGAGAGACTTATGCAGTGTCAATGCCTGTCATTAAATGAGACATTTCATCAGCTATGCTGAATAGGACTAAGAAGACAGACAAATCGACAGCATAGTATATGGATGAAAAGAAACCCAAATCAATTATATGCTAGAAACCTATATGTATAAGCAATGCGAGAACGGTTACTAGTTTATCGTCGCCTTTGCTTGCCAGTAGTTTTCTGGAACAAAAGTATACTGTACCATAGGAAGTCTTTCTTACGAGTCCATGAAAAATACTTGTACTCTCTACGCTTCAGCTATTTGTTTATGAAGATTTCTCCGTAGATGGAGTCGAAGGTTCTTCGAATTGCGGGGTATACGTGCTCCCGTGTGGGTATTTCATCCGACGCTAGAGACCTGGTCTTCTCCAATGCTCGCAGACGTTGTGCAATGGCCTGTTCAGCGTCTAACAATAAGTGAGTTGAGGACATGCCGGCAGACACGAAGAAGCTGTGAACGTCGTAGGTTTTTCCTCGGAATCTTTAGTACGACAATCACTCCCGGTTTCCATTGCAAACTAGTATTCTTCCAAATACATATCGGGCCGACTGGTTGCAGATGCCTCCGAACTTTCTAGGATTGTTGGGGCCAGGGGTGTCGCTCCCGATAACTCCTGGAAGCCGCCTATCCAGTCAAGCCACCGTTCCACTGTCGTTATGGTCTACGCGTCAAGGCCCACCCAACTACCTTCGTCAACAAGGTTGAACGGTTCTTTATTCTCCAGTTGCTAATGTGGTCGTTGAAAAGCATCTCGACATCGGCCCTAAAGTGACCATCGTCTCCGCTGAACACGACTTTGTTCAGGATCCAAACGGCTCGATCTAGTGGCGGAAGGCCAAGAAAGAACGGAAAGCACGCTTTGGATCCTCGCCACTTCAGTCATCATGTGAGTCTCCTGCAACCTCTACGATTCCCAGATCATGTCTGTACTTTCACCCATGCAGCTTGCGGCAGATGCTTCCGAATATGCCCTTTGATGCGCCAGCTTTCCCTTTCTAATGATATTTCAAAGTCAGGGGGTCACTATTGGTGAGGGTGCTGTGGTCGGTGCTGGGGCCATTATTAAAGGCGACGCCCCCATGTACGTCGTGGTAATTAGCTCGCCAGCTCGGATCGTGAAGGCTATAGAGGCGCCACACTTTGCACAAGTCGACTGCGAGAGCATGGTACGAACCCTAGTCGAGGAGCTGTTAATTGGCGAAGATGCCGGCTGTAGAAATGACGCAGAGAGTGCCTTGTGCGAGGACGAAGCCGAGGAGGTGGTGGGAAGGTGGAAGGCGAGCGGCAGGCCAGGTCTCGGAATGCGGATGCGGTCTGGAAAGCCCCTTGCTGAGATATCGAAGCCGAACCAGTAGCAGCTGATTGCCTGGCGTCCTCATTCCATAGTGCATTGAGATAACCAATAAAGGGAAGAGGGGGTCCTTTACTTCACATTTCAGCGGAATGGTTTGTTTCGCGATTTATAGACATAAGCTTTTCAGCTTCGCTCCCAGAGTAGAATCGACATACAGGCGGCGATTGCCACGGCTTGTCGCGCCGAATCTTTGCACAGTCCAGCTGAAACATTAACCACTTTGATAGTTGCTAACGCGCTACTACTTGCTGCGCAACAGATGATCTTTGGTTCTGCCATTAAAAACCCCTCGAGCCTATAGCCGACGAGGCTCTTCGGCGACTCGGGATTCCGAAACGTTCAGGCTGTCGTTTGCTCCCATACCCGTAGGGTCGTTGGATCTCATATCGCGGATGCTCCTGGTGGTGGGCTTGCCGCAAGTATCACCGTCGTGGTTGATTTGTTCACCGAGGTAGGCGTGCTGTACTCCAGATGGTCGGCACCTTCCAAGGTGGCCCGGCCTGGCATTCATAGCATACTTGACGAGGCCGATAGGTTTGCAGCATTCCTGAAAAAGGTCAACCGACTCATCGCCACCTCGGATGGGGTGAAAATAGATGCTTCCCAAACCTTGAAGCACAGTGTTGCAGGCTATCGACTGTTACTGGACGACCTCACTGTCAAGCTTGACCAAGAGACCAAGAGATGGGAAGCAAGAAACTCGGTGGCCGCTGAAGAAGGAGGTGATCCGTATTGTTAAGAAATTAGAGCAATTCAGAGCTTCTACTTCCCGAGATCTTCCCTCGTTCTCACCTGGAGTCCTGGTGCCAGAGGAACCGTGAAGTCCGCCGACAGCAGCCAACCCGCCTCAGCGTCTGCCAGGAAGCTGATATATGGTGCCTTCAGCACGCCCGGATGCCAACGGCAAGTATATCTACACCGCCATAGACCCCGCCCAAAGCCAAGCTGCCGTGAGCGGCTTCTCTACAGGCTGGCGAGGCTGGTGGTCACGGGATCTGGAGACAGGTAAAGTCCAGTAAGCACCGGATGCGACGCGCACACATGTCTGGAGTCAGCATCAGCCGAAGCAAGCCGCCGCGTCTAGACGTGGCCTACATTGCTTTGCTGAGCAGAAATTCAATACTGCCCGCAGGGAATCAATATACTCTAAAGGTAGCGGCCTGGGGTCGGCGGTTAGACACGAGATTCCGGCAGTAGCAGTGTGGATGGAGTTAGTTAATGGCTGCTAATAATTATCTCGGCAGGGCTGGTTCTCGAAGGCGCCGCTGCTAGGACAAAATTCCTAGGCTATATTTTTATGTGCATCGCGAAGTTTTCTGCTACGGTACCTAAAAGCTGCCTACTTATAAGTCGAAGGTGATGGAGAGGGCTTATACGCCCTACATTGTCCACGGTATATCGGCCGTTGGTTCGAACAAGGCTTCGGTAATTGATGGGCGGAGCAAAAAGGGAGCACGCTGCCGAACAACGGTTTGGTATCGAACAGAACTCTACGAAGATAGATAAGTTGAGGTTGGCTGGTGTACTCGAAGGGTACAGCTATCGAAGGCAAATTGACCTAAACTGGACAGGCAGAGTACGGTGAATAAACCGAGGTTACTACGACCGCCTTGACTGTACCAAACGATTCGGCACATTTTAATCAAGATAGAACTCGTCTATTATTATCCCTGGTTGGTTAGAATGCACGCAACCAAGTCAACCAAGTCAATGAAGCTGGTGTCGGACTGCACGTAACAAAACGGGGGGAATTTATTTAGAAATCGGAATGCTCGGTAATACTCTGTAGCGACACTTCAATTCCCATAGCCTCGCAATGGCGACTCGTTCGCAGCGCACTCGCCCCACTTCCCGCTTGCTAAGCGTCCCTACCTAGAACTAGGTACTTGTATGTCGGTCTGTGCATTACCACGTATCAGAAGTACGACACCAAAAGATAACTGCAAGATGTAGAGAGCAAAAAGCGTCCAATTCCCGATCTTCTTGATGATTCTAATCAGCGTCCTGCGCTGCTTCCTTGTCTTGATTCTGTCTAAGTCTTCCTGTTTCAACTCCAAGATTTGGAGTTTCAACTCCGCGCTTCGGGGGGGGGGTGGGGGGGTACTTAGCTGTCCACATCAGATTACAGCTGTCCTTTTGACACTACGATCATTTTGCAATGCACGAGCCAACTAAGGATGCCTGCTACTAAGAGTTCATAAAGGAGCACACCCCAAAACTACCTAGGCTAATCTGTGATCCTCTTTTTGATCTAACATTGGCCTTGTTGAAGGAGCAGACAACCCGAACCTTTTTTCGCCATGGCAGAACTTCGCTACTCCCATCGCCTGGCCATATGCGTATGCCTCTTGGCCCTGGCGTTCCTGCCGTTCGGCTCTGGAGAGACCCGACGACCTTGGATGTTAGAACGGTGCACATCATGTGTACCAGCCGAGATCCGAGAGAAAGTAACTGTCGGGATTAATCTTGGACAGTCAAATATGTAAGTTTTAAGTTTCTTTTTCTCGTCTTACTCTCTCTTCCGATATACTAACTTTATAACCCTAACCAACTAAGCACTGTTATTGCCTACCACTTCAACAAAACAGCTACCATCTTATCCAACCGATATGGATCGGATGAGTACAGAGCCCTCATAGAAGACCTTTCTAATGTTAAGCCCATTCGGCGGCCAACTCTCCGGCAGCGGATGTCGTTCGACTTCATGGACTACCTGAAGCGGACGGTTGCACCCGCTATTGGATACACGACTCGCGAGGCGCGCATTTTTACCGAACTCGTTCACACGCTCAAAGCAGATATATCTCAAGACATACTTAGCCATATTCATAGGGCCACGATCTCGGGTCCATTTCTACCGGCGCATTATCCCACAACGCTTGCCAGAGACATTTTGGTGGATGTGCTTGTCCGCGGAGGATTAACGAAGTCGCCGTTCTACCTGACTGAAGCGAGGGCAGTTCAAGCTATAACTGGGCGACTTCCATGTCCCCCTTTTGAGGTAGAGTCGGGAGATTCTAAGGATACGAGAAACGTAATAAACCCACGTGATAAGGGTCTATTTTTTATCAGGTAAGAAGTATAGGTTCTAGATCTCAGGGCAATCGTCCTAGATATTTACTAATTACCCCGTTCCTACGGCTTTTAAATTTTAGTATTTCAAATAGCTCCCTCTATACGTCTTTTTCAAGGACCTCATGCTTTTACCGCTGGCACTGGGAGTGGGATGGTATTATTAACAGTCGATACGGCTTAGCTAATCTATTAAACCGTCAAACACCCGAATCGTTTTGGGCCGAAATGGAGTCATATCTTATGGATCGAGCTGCCAACGATCTTAAAAACTATGAGTGGATGGATGGGGACGTTGGCCTTATTCTCGCTGGAGGTGAGGGTGCTACGGAGGCTGAGTTTCAGCGTGTTTTGCAGAACGTAGCGAACACCATAAACCAGCTGCATGGGTCTCAAGCCGTAGCGGAGATGGTCGTGCCCCCGGATCCTATGAGTGTCGTTGCCCAAGGGGCTGCTATGAAGTCAAGAATTGAAACGGACCTCTGGTATTATTGTGACAGAGAGGAGTGTCCAAATCCAAATCGAGATCTACGTTATGAGCTAGCGATGGAGGTAGCCGAGAAGATGGAATTGTAAACGAGAATATATTATAGTCCTATAACTGTCTAGGTAGTGTATTTGCAATTACCACCTAGAAATTGGCCTCTATCGGTACTTCTAGTTCAGAGACAAGGCGAGCAGCCGGAGACGGTGGACTGTACCAGATGCATACCATGTCTGCGCCTGATGATGCCGTTATAAGGACGAGCACGGTGTTGAGGTTAGTGTCGGAGAGGCTTACTTGTACCTTGAGTGACGAACATAGTCGCATACTAATGTATTGGATTTAGATTTGGGCGGATACTTGACGGTCCAGGCTCTTGTGACGTTTAAGTTAGCCACATTAAGACTGCTATGGGTCGGGAAGCCGGGCACCAAGCTAGAGCTTTAGGCACCTGATGGGTCTATGTGATTCAGTGTATATATTAGCCTGCCCAGGCTTAACTCTTTGGTGTCTTTCATGCGCAATCTTAATTGAGTTTCTGCTCCGATCACCAAATGAAAGACTTGATCACCTCCACTGCACATATAGATACTAACTTAGCTCCAGAGTTACGCTACCCGGAGCCGTGCCCCGTATAACCGATCCGTTTTTTCCTCGCTCATTCTACCTTCGGCGGGGTTCTCCAGCAGGCCGTTCTCCCTGTTGCAAAAGCTCTTCAAATTTCTCGTTGAAATGTCGATAACAGATAGAAGATGTTATCTTCCCCGGGTGACTTCCCAGATATCACTCACGGCTCCATCCTGTGAATAGTTCGTATATATTATATCACTCCTCCATCCAACATGGGGCTATACCGTTTCTCCGAAGTCCTTATATACCTTAAACCATACTTCTGCACCTGTCATGCCCTGGAGAGGACTGTAGTATTCGATGGCTTTGAGTTTTATCGGTGAGGCCTCCAAGCGCTTGGGACAGCTGTTCGACTTGAGTTCCTTAGTACTAATCCGCCAGTAAAAGCAGCTAACTTGATCAAAAGAGCTGCATATTACCAATGACTGTTGTCCTGGAGACATCCGTGGCTGGCCGAGCCCGACGAGCTTATCTAGTAGCTTTTCACTTGCTGGAGTTAACTCTTTTCAACTGGCATGTGAAGAGAATCCACCACTAAAGTGGGTCCATCGTCGACCAATCATACATAAAGAGACTCGCGCGAATGCGAGACTTTCGTTTGCTTGCTTAATCACTGTTTTGGTCTCCATCTTGATCTTTTGATGATGAAAATTGTCTCGGATCAAGGGGTTTGGAAAAATCCTCTATTCCTTTTCAATCTAGGGTTATATATATTACTAATCAACTACCTTACGTTTCTGATGGAAACTCTTTGTCGTTGTCCTGTCTTGCCCCTCCTGATCAGCCCCAACATTTTGCATCTGTTAAGCGGAAAAGAAGCCTGTTGGGTCTCTGGTGGATTGTGTAGAATTGATGTTGTTCTCTCTAAGTGTTACAGGTGTGGCAGGCCTCTGTGAGGTCCTTGAGTAGGCGGTGCCTACAGCTGAAATGCTGTTTTAGTTTATTTTGCAGCGTAATAGCATCCCTAGCCATATGACTAACCTCGGTGCCAGCGGCGTTAGTTACCAACACCATTTGACGATAACAAAGGACGATGCCGCTCTCAATAATTACTAGGTGCAGTTAATGCTTCTAGAGCTACGTCGCCGCGGGCTCTCAAAGTATTCCTGCCCTCCATCTCCTCGCCAAACACTCTCTCTATCTAGACTTGGAAGGAAGCAATCTCAGCCGACACGGGGCCATCTCCCTCATCACCATTCTCTCTACCCGGAGAAGGTGGTGCGTCTCATTGACGTCATGACCCTCAAAGAGCCGACCTTTACCATGAGGTCGAACAGTTGGAAGACCGTGAAATCTATCTTCGAAGACCCCGGCATCCCCAGAATGCCGCTGGGATGTGCGGGACGATGCCAATGCCGCATGGGCTCTGTACCACGTCGGCCGCGCTGGCGTCACAGACATCCAACTCCCGAGAATGCAACAGTCCGCGTCAGCAACAGGACTTATTTCCGTGGTCTGGACACGAAATCTCGAGGGATTTCACCCGCTGATCGTCAGCAAGGCGGAGCAAGACTCGGGGGACTTTTTGGTCTCCTCGTGGTATTCCCGAACTCGAAGCCGTATGCTGTTCAACAGAACATAAAGGTGTTCCCCTGGAAGATTCCCGCGGTGGCGCTCCAAAATATCATTGGCAAGTATGGCGCAATTCCGTCGTCGACGCTCCCGCCAAACATGCTATGACGCCGAGTTTGACTTCATATCCGACGTCGTCGTACTCAGTGCCGCCAACGCCGCCGCTGATATTGACTCGTGAACTGGACTCACATGGGAGCGAGGAAGGATTTCTCGTAGTACTCTAAGAAAGTGTAGGCACTAATGCTACAAACGGTCATGCCCAAGGCTGGAACGGCCACGAGGGGTCCGGCTTAGTTAGGTATTGACGACAGGCAAACAGTGGACTAAGAGCTAGAATCGCCGAGTCACCGACACGTTAGCCGGGCGCCGTGTTGATGTCGTTGGCGCAAGACATGTTGGGTCCTCTTCATGTGGCTTTTTTTAGGATCTGTCCTGTCCGCGCCTGTGGATTGCACTGCGGGAAAGTGGTCGATATTATGAGTCGCCTCATGCAAGCAATATTTGGACGATGTCGGTGCCGAATCCTCGTCCCGTCTCGGACCTTCCATGCTGAGAAGGGCGACGAAGTAATAACTCTTCGACTGGTGTTAGGTGCTCCAGTATCTTGTGCGAGCGTAAAAAGAAATACATTGAGTACCTAAGCCTGGGCCGACGACACGACGTCACTGAGCGTGCACTGGGGTTCGCGTGCAGTGTACTCCGTGCACATTAGTGACAAGCGTGGGGTGTCAGCAAGGCGACTCTAACTAACCGTTGGGAGGATCTGGGAGAAAAAAAGAAAAAAAGAAGAGTGCTATCAGTTAACAGAATGTCACTGGCAATTACGGGACTTCCAACGTAGCCCCATCCCCGTCCCAACAACGCGCGCAACGACCTAGAGAAAAAGAGAAGAAGGATCTGTAAAAGATTTTTCGAGGCAGCTGGCCGCAGCGGAGAGACCTCGTTCTTTTCGGCCCTGTTGGAAAGTGGCCGCTTTAGTTGGACAAAAAAGCTGGGTTCTTGTTGGAGGTTGGTTGTCAATTGTGGGGACCATTTAGACCGCATGCCTCTTGCAAGTCACCCGCCGGCTCGGTCCAACCTCGGTGCCGTTAGGCTGTCAGCCCTACCCCGGCGATTTGAGGACCTGCTTCTTCGTGCATACCTTGCAGCTATCACTCCGCTTGTTAACTCACAAGATAAAAACCCTAGCAAGTCCGAGACAAAGCCCCTCGGATTGACTGAATCTTCTAATACCAATATCATTCCCATAATTCCACTCCTTGTCTACCGACCGCACAACCCGTTCTGTCAGATCTAAGAGCCATGGCGATCGACACCTCTATCAAGTCTCGAGATCCTTGCGACCAGGTCGTCAGCATTTCATTTGACGATAACTCGATCCACCTCCCCCTTGAAGGCGGGCCATTCCACATCCACCTTCAACTGCCAAGTTCGATCATGAGACGGCTCGGCCCTGTCATTCTCCGCCGTCGACACTGGGTTGCCAGGCTGCTCGGACTGCACCATCACCCCTGCACTGACCACGTCTTGACAGCTAGTTGCCAAGTCTTCAACATCTCGCATCAATTAAGCATGTTAGTTTTCGGCACAGCGGCGCCGATTGAAGGCCCGGAAATACGCTTTGATGGCGATATTGATTGGGAGTTTGCCGGCGATTCGGTTTTACATTTTACCTTCTCTCGCGGCGGCGACAACAGTGATGATGGCAGGGCTTTGGTTTTTCGGGCCAACGAAGAGTTGGCTCAAGGCAAACTTCACCTCATCGGCAGGGAGCTCAGCGGAAGAGACATCACGAATTGGAAGGCCGAGTGGAGGGAAATAGAAGCGAACCCGGAAGTGGATAAGCAGCTTGCTATGCGGCATGGGTGGTATGATACTCCTCTCGAGCGGAAGGTGCGGATAAAGAATACCGCCCTTCAGAAATGTTTGATGGGCGAGAGGCCTGAAGGTCTTGAGGAGAAGGCATCGTTTGAGAGCTCAGTCGACTCACTTAGCTTGAAAGCCGCAGGTGGTCCTTCAGGCGGCTCATGGTGCTTCAAGGGGTGAAGTCAGATGTGCGGCTTTCAGGGGCACGGTAAATCGTATAAAGAGCAATGCTCTTTCAAAATTGTGTTCGTGGTATTGAATGTCATAGAGAAACAATGGAATACGGAAGGTGCACACGAAACGACACAGTTTGACGTAGAAAGCCTCTGTTGAGGCCGAGTTTCATTATGTGCCCTCTGAGTGAATGTGTGCTCTCTGAGTGAATGTGGTGAAGAAGGAAGCAAAAGAAATTCTCCATACATGACGACTGTCTTCACTCGAAATTTGGACCGTATAGCGAGCGTGTGAATATGAATATGGTGTCTAGCCCTATTGATCTCGTCAATGCAGCCTACTTCTACCTAGCCCCTTCCACGCATGTCTTCCCCCTTTCTGACCCGCAGAAAAACATGAGTGTTGACTTGAATTCCTTTCCCTCCGCGTTGCATCGCCGAGAAGCAAGCGGCTTACATGTAGGACACGTGGAAGCTCACATCACATTGCAGGAGCGTCCATATCGTTTGCAACGCATGCCCCTCCGGCAATTGCCGCAACGGGAGCTCACGGGATATAGCAGAACATCGCGCACCCGGCATCGACCATCGCAGTTATATTCTGGTGTTCGTTGTACCTTTCCCACTAGCCGCAGCGGTAAGTGGTGGCACGGATAACACCTACAAGTCTGTAGCCTTTTTCCGAATTAGATACTTCCGTGTGTCTAGAGTGATACGTGACAGGCTATTTTCTGTTGGCACCAGGTTAGATTCAAGACAAAGGATCGGTGTGCAACCACTTCATGTTCCGCGCGAAACTTTACGAGACTAGAAATTGGCCTCATATGAAACCAACGCTTGGTCTGACTCAAGTCGACTTGGCAAAGACTGTTTATGGCCAGAGTTAACAGCCTTGGCTAGGATACCGAATTTAGAGCTGAATGCGGACAGCCTGCTACGTACCTCAATCTTAGCGGCTCCATCATATCCCGGATGTGGGTTCACTGTACTTTACTGCCACTGACCTTCCATCAACCTATATTTGCACAACAGACCGGGCCAACACGAATAAAGGCACGGCTATTAAGTCCGCGACACTTCCGAGATTGAAGTAGGAACAGGTCTCGCATCTTAGATAAGTACAGAGCAGCCAGAAGATGGATAAAAGAGCTTTGAAATATATATACCCACCTCCTGTCCGTATCTTGATTATCTAATCATACCTAGCTCATTCGATTCCATCGCTACTCCTTTTCTATTCTATCGAAGCTAACAAAAATTTGACCTAATTATATGGGTATCTCTTCATCCTCGGCCTCTTAATATCACAACGTCTACTCTATCGGTTCGGCCCGGTTCTGTTTTGCCCAGCGTTCGACGAGCTGTAATCTTCCAGCCCAGGAATTAGCTATTATGGGTAAGCTCTAAGTTCTCTCTCATGTCCTCGGATTGAAATCGCAAATGAAAACAAGTACTAAAACGCATCTGACTGTAGAGCGGATTTCCTACGTTGCCTTGGCTTGCGCAGTGCCCATACCAATACCCGTATCATATAGTAAGTTGCAATTGTTTACATTTGAATGGCCGTGCCTTTCGGAGAGCCTTGTTCAGTTGCTTCTGTTCGTGCATCCGAGGAGCTGGCTATCGAAAACCTACGATAGTAGAAGAAAGGAAGTATTTACTAACTTAGCGGTCGCTGCGACAGCCCTCGTACTCGTGGGTTGCACTTCTGTGTCTCCCGGGATTCCTAGCATATTCCTCACTTGCATCAAGCTCTCTTCAGGCACCCAAATTCGCATTGGCTATTTCGGTATGGGCAGCATTCCTGTTGAACAACTCCTCCGCCAGAGAGTTGCTAAATAAATAAATAAATAAAGCGAGGAGGCGGTTAGGTCGCTTTTGAACATAGAGTGTTTTTACTAACCTGTCTCTACACAGGAATATGCGCCTCCGGTAACGGCAATATCCTCTGCACCACAGCTCCGTACGGAACCAACCCCAGTACAATAAGCTCCGCCCTTAAATTAGCCGACTCGAACGCCGCCTCCACAGCTATCCTCCTCCAAACTAAAGCCTTCCCTTGCCTCGTTGCCGCTGCCGCGGTCTGCTTCCTATTCAGTCTCTTTCTCCAACTGGAGGCTGCATACCGGGCAAAGAGCGGGAAAGGCAGCGCCGCCGGTTCTGGGGCCCGCGCGACAATAATTTTCCTCGCTTTGTCGATCGCTCTTGGTGTCACGGCGGCCACCTCCGTCACCCAGGCGGCTGCCGCCCTGGAGATCGCGACCACTCGGCCGGCCGACAACAAGATCACCACCGCCATACCGGAGCTTGCAGTCCGCTCGGGTAAGACCCTGCAAATCCTTCGGTGGCTCGCCGTCGGGTTTTCAGCCGTATTTGCGATTCTGGTTATCCTTTGCGCAAGAGGAGAGAGCGGCGGTTTACAAGCCAAGCAGATGACAATGCCCCTCAATGGTAGACCCTCTTTTGGCAGAGTTGGCCTGCCTCCCGGAGGGGCGGCCGGTACACCGATGGACCCGGACGATGACTGGGACGATTGAAAACAGAGTTTAATTTGACAGATGACAGATAGAGGTAGTAAAGGCACAGGTAGAGCTGGCAAAATGCGTACTTGATAGCTGCTGCGTACTCAATTCGGCGAGCTATCTCCAAACGCTCCGCGAAATTCTTCCCTTATCTCTATCTGAACCTCCTTGTACAATAGGACTCAATTAGATACCTTGCCAATTGACCCATTACAGAGGAAAAGGTAAAAGTTATCTTTCCTAGTTCAACTCTTATTTATCTATATAGCTAAAATACTCCGCCGTCCCTTGCAATTTATGGAATGATGGCGCAAGGGACAACCTCCGCCGGAGGCTTAGTATCTGAGCATCGACACAACACATAGCCATATTACAACTCATCAGAATCATCGTTTCCTTCGTAGATTTTTGGACCATTGCATTCAGCCTGGAGTGGTCAGTGGGATCCCTAACCGTTGACCTTCAGAGCAGCTTGCTGCTGATGCCAGATTAAGAATTCTATACTTGGCTGCTCGAGGCTTTAGCACCATGTCCCGATGGATACTACCGCACGCGACCTCAAGGTTAAGCCCTAGACCGACTATCAAGATCCTGTTTAGTACTCGCGATCTAACTAACTACTTAGACCTATCAAGTATATCTACTTAACCGTGTTACGCGTAAGAACCTACTATTGCCGACGCTCTTAATCCCACATTTTCATCCTCATGCCGTCCGGGGGAGTTCCGTAGAACCCCTAGGCGCGTCCTCCAATCCCGACCTCGAAGAGATATTCGCCACTATGCAAGCTGTGGGAGCCGTCAAGTTCTACATAAACGGGCGAAGCGCCAACAATTCCTTCTCCAGGTTAGAGAGAATCGCGGACATCAGCCTGAGCGAGGTCTTTGACACGGAATTTCGCGACCTGCGGTACATCCAGCTGCTGATCCTGCACGAGGTCTAGCCCGATGTCATGAATGAATCGAGGTTTAGTTACTTTCCTAACCCCTTCTCCGACATCTAACGGGTAGACCCACGATGGCATGTCTCCATGCGGGTGCTACATGTTGCTAGGCAGATCCTTCAACGTACAAACGCGAAAAGGTAATTACTTATTGTTGTACGCCACCTAGCTGCTATCGCGATTAGGTCTATTTATCATCATTTTAGGTATGTTTTTGTTGTCCCCGTCCTTCGCAGCTCTTCTATAGATACATGAAGAGAGACGACGGAAACGCGGAATGGGGTTCCATTACTATCGAAGGCACCAATAATAATGGACGGTAAAGGTTCCCTCATTTCCCCCCTTCCCCTTCCTTTATTTCTCCTTCTCTCCTATAGAATCTTCTTATTTCCTCCTCTTATTTCATTACTATTCTCCTCCAATGGTGCTCTCTACCAAAATGGAAGGCGGCATTCAACACTACGGCTTTAAGATAGCAAATCGACTTCATCAATTTGGACTTGTCACTGTAGAAGCGAAGCCTTTCTTTCCATGAAATATACTACCAGTCCATAGACGACTGAATAAACCGACAGTCCAGACTATCTATCCCCCGTGCCCCAAGGCAGACACACATGTCCAACAACAATCATGCAATGCCTCGATCAAGCATCTGGATCCGGCTGGCGAGTAATCTCGCGAGCATGATTCCAGCTCGATCCCCCTGCCTTCTCCCAAGCTCCGATATTGAGTTATAATAACCTGAAAATAAGCACGGTTCATCTCCAAATCCGAGCTGAGGCTGCAATCAAGGCTATTCGGTCCGTCAAGGCGTGGTGTCCCGTCTTTGGGGGCCAGCACAATCTAAGCGCGTGCGAGTATTTCGAGTCTGCCTCGGTTATACGCCACATTTCCAAATAAATAGCCAATGGTTTAAATTCGCGGCAAGCAATATCATAAATGCATCTAGGGTCCTTTTTCGCTAAAATTAGGTGACATAACTTTAAATGGGCCGGCCTAGACTTGACAACGGGAAGGCCCGTCTTGACATCGTCAAAGAGTTAGCGGCGTAGATTTTGGCCGCATTGGAAAAGCTTCCTCAATTGTGAGGACACCACATACACCATGAGAGGGCCATGGTAAAAGCAGCCGCTCCGATGCGTAAATAGGCGAACCTATCGTGCAGTGTTGGCCGTCCCATATTGACGTGAATTTCCTTCCATTTTTCTCAATTTGACGGCGCTGGTTTGTAGATAAACAAGATTTCTGTAGCGTTTAAACCATTGCTAGACCGTACGACCCGCATCTTTAACTATCTCCGTAAAATACATATGAAAGGGGCTAAGAGAATCCCCTATGGGCGACGGTGGGTTGAGATACACGAAACTCATATTGACACCAACGCCATTGAAACAAAGTGACAACTATCCAAGATCAGCTTCCTACCCCCGCATTAGATACTATGAAGCCTGGCACAATGCTTAGTGCTAGTGAATCACCACTGCCTCACGGGAATGTAAGTCCACGAAAGCGGAAGCTTGCGTGGCCTCGCGGCACATTCATCCCTTCGTAGCAGCTCGAGCGGCCGTTTGTCTGATCTATATGCCAAGATAGCCGGAGTGAATAGAGCTAGTGGAGTTCATTGTCAAGAAGGTGAAAGGGTCAACACAGTGACCAGAGTGTCCCGATTCGGGTATAAATACGACCTATACATCCCTCCATTGACTGCCAAATTCCCTCAGTCATCATAATCTCCAACTAGCTTCAACTAAAATCTAGCACATCTTGCCATCATCAACTTTCTTCCCACCATCAACTTTCTTCCTCCATCAACTTTCTTCCCACCATCAACTTTCTTCCCACCATCACTCGCAACGCCATCAGCTTTGCACATCGAACCCTGATAATACCGCCGCAACAACGCCCTCCCCAAAAAAAAATGAAGACCTCTCCTGCCCTTGCCATCTTCCTCTCCCTCGCTGGAGCCGGTCTTTCCAACCCTCTCCCCGCCGCAGCCCCCGGGCCCGAGGCTGAGGGATCTGCTGCCGTCGTCCCCGCCCTGCTGCCGCGCGCGAGCAACTCGGCCTCGTGCACTGGCACCATCACGTACCCGGATGCCACCCTGCAGTGGATCGACTGGTATATCCCTGCCGACGGGCCCTGGGTCCGCAACGACTGGGCCCAGGGCTTCCTCGACAAGCTACGAAACCAGTGCGGCGCCATTATCAGCTGGTACTACCAGAACGAAGAGTGGGGGTGGGCCGCGCGCTTCACAACATCCATCATCATCCCCGCCGGGTGCATTGAGAACGCCATCTGGCTGGCGAGCGAGCCGACGGGCGGCATCCACGGCGTCAAGTGCGCGACACGGGATGAAGGAGACGGAGCTAACGTCAAGTTCCCCAAGCTCCCTAAGCCGGTGTAAATAGACGTGTACAGTCCCATTACATTCATGGCAAATTCAGGGATGGCTCTGCTTAGTAGGGAGCAAGCGATAACTCGGAGGGATGATAGGACTTCCATATGTATGTGGTCGCAGGAGCGTTGGATAGACGCTATTTAGTTTTCTGGTCTGGTAACCTTTTCTCTTGTGTCCTTATTGCAATTAAATTCATCGCTACTCCTGAAATACCTTCTATCACATCGCTTCCCAAGTGCCCGGCCAGTGTTGCGGAACGCCGTGCCATAGAACCCGACGGTCCAACCGGGTAGCGCCACAAGGACCTACGTGGCTTGTCCTATGTCTCTGCTCTAGCGATCCACCCGAAGCAGTCAGATTGTCGGCTGCCTCCTTTGAGACACCGCTGCCTCCCGGGTGGACGCCGCCTTCCACATCGATACCGCCCCAAAGGCGGACCGCCGCATTCAGGGGAGCACTTCCAGGACATCGTGTATGGAGTTAAATGGAATTGGATAGTTGATCATATGAGACATTGTGCATCAAATGGTGTTTGGTATTACCGGAAGATCTCGACGGCCACTGCTCACACCAATTCTCATATTGACAAGTAGCGATTGCAATCTATAAGCGAGCGGCATAGAGATCATTGACGACCCCCTTCCAATGATGGACGATATCGGTGCTTAGCCCAGGCGCAATACCAATGAGACCATACGGGAACCCTAATGCTGGGAACCTTATTTCTATGTCTCCTTTCCATTTACTGAGGCTACCTGCCCATCATTCAACATTAAACCTACCTCAAAAGCTAGTTGCTCTAACGAAATGTGCGGATACTCGAGCATTTGTATTTCGATTCTGTCGCCTGTGGCCACACAGCATTCGTATCAACTCGGAAGTATGACCAATGTTGGTACGTGTTTACAGTATTCTGGACCCGACGCCCAGTTTCTTGAGCACCTGCTCTCGATAAATAACGAAGTAAATACCGGGATGCATTCGGCAGGTGTCCCTCATCTTAATATTTCGAGTCGACGGACATCAGCATCCACATAGTGAAGAGATTGCCCTGGTCCTTCTTGCGTCGTTGCTAGTAGGTGTAACAGCTGCCTGGCTCTTACATACCTCAACTAGCACTTGTCCTCAGGAAATAGCCATAAAGATAGGCATGGCATTTAGCACTTACAGCCATGCTCTTTGACCTACCCTGTCATACTGTGAAAGGATAAAGTGCCGCAAGCTGTCAAGCGGTGACATCTGCAGTCAGCGGCTCTCTTCGCAGCACCATACATAGGCGAAAGCATAGGATCAGCCGGCAGCCCATGGCACCTACGTAGAGGCCACAACAAGTCAAAGCACGAAGACTCAGAATCTCGTCCCTCACAGCCTATAGAGAGCTTCAATTCATGTATACATTATTTTGCTCCACTTTCCCTGACATCTAGTCGACCTTACAGTATAGACCGAGGAATTCTCTATTCGCGGAGCTGCTTGCTTGTAGGGGCAGCCGTTGAAAACGGCTGCAATAGCATGCTACAAGACGTCTTTAGAGTAAGAGGGCATAGAAATAAGGATCGCAAATTGGAGGGGGAAAGTTTTTAAATTTGGACGAAAATTCGTTGAAGAATCGCATCTGGAAATCATCTGTTGTGTGTTGTGGACAGGAAGTTGGCTCCTCGCATTCCCCTGGCCCAGCCCTGCTTATTCTGAGGCACCTCAAGGCACTCACCATGAAAGTGTTGAAGACTGAAGGTGATGATTATCTCTATTCTTTCTGTCTAACTCTATGAACTGCGGCGGTAGCTGAAGAGGAAATGGACGACCGGTAGTAGTATGCCGACTCAACTGACGCCGGGCTCCAACAGAAAGCAGGTGGGGGTAGCGCGAGTTCGTCTCTAATTAGCCCTGCCCAACTCTTTAATGAAAAAGAGAAAACACGTTCCAAGTCGACGCCACATGGCGGTGGCAGAGTCTATCCTCGTCGCCCTGGGAAATTCGATTCGTACACAACGAAGGCCCTTCTTTATGGACGCCTGGCCAACTACAATGCAACCGATCAACCTACCAATTAGTTCCCGCCTGTCACGAATCCAGTGCATACGCCCCACCGCAGCTTAGCCTACCCCTTATTATTGGGTCGAATGCTCACAAAGCCCGGTTCCGCTAGCGCCAGCCTTGTCATGCTAAGACCACAGCTAAAAGGGCCGGTGGGAAAGCAACCGCGAAGGCATGCAGCCATATACATATAAACTTCTTCCCACCAGACTAATTTCTCTTCACCTTCTTTTAC
>Ga0247774_1000385_pt1 | contig 21807 bp, 13 predicted proteins | sample UWRJL001104B6_FD_179933 | JGI IMG/M metagenome (GOLD analysis project Ga0247774, IMG submission 179933) | Plant litter microbial communities from Arlington Agricultural Research Station in Wisconsin, United States - UWRJ-L001-104B-6 | ecosystem: Environmental > Terrestrial > Plant litter >... | reverse complement strand
CTTTAGTGGCTAAAAAAGACTATGACATTCTTGATTTTATGATTAATAAGATGTCATATTCTACCATGCTGTGCCTAGATTGTGAACCTTCTTTTTTTACTGTTACCCCGATTTATTGAGCGGATACTCATTGCCTCTGGTCAATATCCGGCGTTGAGAGATGCGATCGCCAACTTTGACAAACCTCCCGAAGTTGACAAGCTTCCTAAAATGGCGCTGACCGGAACTCTCCAAGAAGTCGCGATCAATTCGATGAACGACATCACCGGTGTAGTGGCCTCACTTCTGGGTCGCGCCAGAGCAGCGGGAGTAGAAGGAATAGTCCTGAACATCCCGCCGGGAGGAATGCAGACAGAGCCAAAGAGATGGCTATCATCAATTTCCTTAGCCAGGAATTGCAAATCGCCGTTGACTCGCTGAAGTCGGCATATCCCAATAATGATGTGGGACTCAAAGCTGTTACCGACTACCTCAACGGTCTAGGAGACGCGGGCAAAATTCCGTGGCTCAAAGATTTTAAGGAGAAGGAAGTTTATCTAACTCGCCCCTGTGGAGTTGCCGACGATGCGATCGATACCATCTCCCGGCTCGTCAAAGTGGTTAACTCCTACTGGCGGCCTGCAGCTCTAGAGACAAATATCGACATCAACTCGTTTCACAATGCGCTGTTTGTAGATGTAGAGGTAGCCCAAGAACAGATGGATTTTGCGTTTGAACAGCGCAAGGGATATGGCTCAGAGATGGGAGCTGCGATCAGATGGAAGGAAGAAAATGAGGGTGACACTACCAAACTCCGGGAAGTCTCCGCTAAATACCAGGCTCTCAAAAACTCCGCTCTTGAACAATTTGCTGATGCCCAGGGCGAGGCTTATACCGATAAATCTTGGGCTGCTGCTTATTGGCGCGCGGTGCACTTTAAGGCTACTGAGCTCAGCACTGGCTCGCTGGTGTTCAACTTATTCAGGGACGAAATCCTCATGGACTTACAAGAAAATCCTGATACTTTGCCTTATTTCAACGCATACAACGTTCACAAGCAAGAACCCAATGTGTGGAGTAAAGGTGAATGGAAAGGGCAAAATGTTCTTGTTCGGATTGTTCAACGGATGAAACCTGCTGCGGGTGAGACAAAGGCGCGGATGGAACTTGGTGTTGATATGAGCTTTCCTGAAAGTACCAGAAATATCGGGTACTTCCCCCTTGGATGGATACCGAAAGAGTACCAAAGTAAAGTTGCGATCGGCGAAACTCGCGAGATGCGCTGTTACACCAACGGCAAATATATGGACGAAGCTGGGCGAATCATTACGAAAACAGTTCGGCTGTATAATCGATCGCTTAGTCAAGAACAGATCGATTACTTGGAAAATAAAATGCCAGCAGGTCTTTATAAGCCGGAAGATTTTGGTCTACCACCCAATTAATCATTTCCTAGTGGATAATTAAAATATTCATTAGTTAGCATTAGTCATGTCTGCCTTAACTGACCACGTAAAAGCTTCAACTGGATTCGCTGAAAGTACCGTTAACGCGGTATGGGATTCAGCAGTAGCCTTCATGTCACTCACTCTCCGCAATGGTGAAAAACTACCATTGGAAGGGTTAGGGATTTTAAAAGCTACCGATCGACCTGAACGTCAAGGACGCAACCCTCGGACTGGAGAAGCTATCACTTTTAAAGCTTCTCGCAGACCTAAGTTGACTTTCAGCAAATCCTTTTTGACTTTAGTTCAGCCAGATCCAAGCCAACCACAGCCTGCACCTGCTGCTGAATCTACTGCTCAATCTGTCGCTCCTGTTGCTCCTGTTGCTCCTGTTCCTCCTGTTGCAGCCATTCAACCTCCTCCTATTCCAGCCGACTTGCTAGCGCAAAAAACCTTGAGTCATCCTGAGCAAACCTGGCAAATCAAAGCTCCTGACAGTTCCTTCGTTGAAGTACCAACAAGTGAACTAGCAGGCTGGGGAGTTAACGCTAGCACCCCGGTTTACTCGCCTAGCACAGGCTGGAAATTAGCGGGGAAAGTGCCGGAACTTGTAGGAATTGTCAAATAGTTTTGAACCAGACAGAAAAAAGCTTGAGTAGATGTACACTACTCAAGCTTTTTTCTTGCTCTATTTTATTTAGTAATTTCTGGCAAATCCCGAAAATACTGGATGCCGTAAAGAGCCTGTAGCAGTCACACCAAGATAAACCACTTCCAGCGTTCTGCCTAAATAATCAGCTTGGTTTGCAAATATTGTCGATCGCTCCAAGTCAGTAAATCCTGTCCCCACTCGACTATTGATGATTTGATTGTTAATCATTCCCCGAATCAGTAAATTACCCAGAGACTTTGCATATTTGCCACTACCTTTGGTAAACCCAACCACCGTAAAGTTGTTCTTAACAAAGTTTTTCACTTTTAGGAGATTGTTCGATCGAACCCCGGAGTAAATAGAGTTCGGATTTCGCAGCATTATCCCTTCATCAAAAAAATGGGTAGAAACCTCGTCCTTTTAGGACGGCTTTACAAAAAGACTGGTCTAAAACCAACCATGTCACAGAAGATGTGTTAGGGTGTGAGCATGGAAAAAGCCTACCGCTACCGCTTCTATCCCACAGTCGAGCAAGAAAATCTCTTGCGACGGACAATGGGCTGCGCGCGGCTAGTGTACAACAAGGCTTTGGCTGCCCGCACCGAAGCTTGGTACGAGCGTCAAGAGAGGGTTGGCTACAGCCAAACTTCCTCAATGCTGACGAATTGGAAAAAAGAAGAAGAGCTTGATTTTTTGAACGAAGTTAGTTGCGTACCACTTCAACAAGGACTCAGACATCTTCAGACAGCGTTTACCAATTTCTTCGCAGGACGAGCTAAGTATCCTAATTTCAAGAAGAAACATAACGGTGGTAGCGCTGAATTTACCACGTCAGCTTTCCGCTGGAAAAATGGACAGGTATTTTTAGCTAAATGCACTACGCCATTACCTATTCGTTGGAGTAAGCAGATTCCTCAAAGGTGCGTTCCGTCTACTATTACAGTAAAGCTGACCCCTGCTGGACGCTGGTTCGTCTCTATACTCGTAGACGACTACACAATTAAACCACTTCCCAAGAGCGATAAATCTCTTGGGTTGGATGTGGGAATCACCAGCCTAATTGCTACTAGCAATGGTGACAAGATTACCAACCCTAAGCACTTTAAAAAGCTCTGCAAGAAACTGAAACGAACGCAAAAAGCTTTAGCTCGCAAACAGAAGGGAAGTAACAACAGGAAAAAAGCGCGGGTGCAAGTGGCAAAAGTCTACGCACAGATAGCTGATGCCCGTAAAGATTTTTTGCATAAGCTGACAACTCAAATCCTTCGTGAAAACCAAACGATTGTAGTTGAGGATTTGGCTATTAAGAATATGATGAAAAACCATAAATTAGCTCTTGCCATCAGTGACGCTAGTTGGGGTGAACTAATTCGCCAACTTTCGTTACAAGTGCCAGTGGTATGGGCGAGAGCTTATAAAAATAGACCGCTGGTTTCCTAGTTCTAAGCGCTGTGGAAACTGCGGTCATATTATTAACGAATTGCTGTTGAATATTCGGGAATGGGAATGCCCTAAGTGTTGGACTAATCACGACCGCGATATCAATGCGGCAAAAAATATTTTGGCGGCTGGGCTAGCCGTGGAGCGTCTGTGGAGCAACCGTAAGACCCCAAGAGAGTAAATCTCCGAAGGCTGGTGCTATGAAACAGAAACCCAATTAGTAATGATTGGGAATCCCCGTACCTTGATAGTCGGGGTGGATGTCAAACTAGGTGTCCCGGTAGCAGATGGTGCTGTTACTTGGGTTCCTCCTTGAAGGTGCAGTAAGTTTCCAGATCGGCGAACTCTTAAAGTGCCATTGCCAATTAACACAGGAATGTTGAGCCATTCGCCCCAGACAATACCCCCTGCACCAGCAGGACCCGCTGGCCCTGTTGGGCCAGTATCGCCTTTAGGGCCGGTAGGACCGATCGGTCCAGCGATACCGGGATTTCCTTGCGCTCCAGTCGCACCAGTTAAACCAGTAGCTCCGGTTGCACCTGGTGAACCAGTATCACCTTTCAGTCCTTGAGGCCCTTGCGCTCCAGCGGGACCCGTTGCACCTTGCATTCCGGTTGCACCTTGCGCTCCGGTCGGACCGATCGCTCCAGTATCACCTTTAGCTCCGGGGAGTCCTTGAAGACCTGGATCGCCTTGTTTAGCTCCCAAAGTCCAGAATGCCGACGGCGGTACAGAATTTATGCTTGGCGCGTTGGCAATGTAGCTGCTGCCGTTGTAGGCAACCGCATCAAACATGGCGTAGCTGGTTGTTGGGTTCCAATTTCCACGCCAACTTAAGCCCGGTCGCCCTTGAATTCCTTGAGGCCCTTGAGCACCTTGCGCTCCGGTTGCACCTGCAGGCCCCATTTGACCAGTCGGCCCGATATCACCCGGTATGCCTTGAATTCCTTGCTCTCCCCGTTCGCCACGTGTACCGGGATTGCCTTGAAGACCTTGCGAACCCATTTCGCCTGGAATTCCTCGATCACCGCGATCGCCTTTTTGACCCGCGGGGCCGGTTAAGCCGATCGGGCCACTAGCGCCAGTAGCGCCCATATCGCCAGCAATTCCTCGATCGCCACGATCGCCTTTAGAACCTTGCGGGCCGGTCAAACCGATCGGGCCAGTCGCGCCCATTTCGCCGGGAATTCCTTGGTCGCCACGGTCGCCTTTAGAACCCTGCGGGCCGGTCAAACCGATCGAACCAGTTGCGCCAATGTCACCGGGAATGCCTCGATCGCCACGATCGCCTTTAGAACCTTGCGGGCCGGTCAAACCGATCGAACCAGTTGCGCCAATGTCACCGGGAATGCCTCGATCACCGCGATCGCCTTTGGAACCCTGCGGGCCGGTTAAACCTTGATCGCCAGTCGCGCCGACCGTGCCGGGAATTCCTTGATCACCACGATCGCCTTTTATGCCGGGAGCGCCTTGCGGGCCGGTTAAGCCTGCCGGGCCCGTTGCGCCAATTTCGCCTGGAATGCCTTGGTCGCCACGATCGCCTTTTATTCCGGGACTACCTTGTGGGCCGGTTAAGCCTGGAATTCCTTGAGAGCCAGTAGCGCCAACTAGACCTCTATCGCCTCGATCGCCTTTTTCACCGGGAATGCCTTGCATTCCTGGATTACCGATATCGCCTTTGTCACCTTGCGGGCCGGCAATCCCAGGCTGACCCTGTAAACCTTCAGCACCAGTTGCACCGGGAGTTCCCGGTAAACCGCGTTCGCCCGGTTCACCTTGAATGCCTGGATTTCCTTGAGGGCCAGGATTGCCAGCCGGGCCCGTCAAACCTTGAATGCCTTCAATTCCTTGACTGCCTGCTTCGCCTTTTTCACCGGCTACACCGGGAGAACCTGCTACGCCATCTACACCGGGATTTCCTCGATCACCTTTCGGGCCGATCGGACCGATCGCACCAGTCGCGCCAGCAGCACCGGCAATTCCTCGATCGCCTTTCTGACCTGGTGCTCCTGTTTCACCAGCCGGCCCGATCGCACCTGCTGTACCGGGTTCACCGGGAGTGCCGGGATTTCCTGGATCACCTTTAATTCCCTGCGGGCCGGTAGCACCAGCCGGGCCGGTAGCACCGGGTGTACCTGCTGCACCGGGCATACCATCCGCACCAGTCGCGCCGGGATTTCCCTGAATTCCCTGAATCCCTTGAGCGCCAGGATTACCAGTTGCGCCTGTTGCGCCGGGAGTTCCAGGCTGACCAACATCACCGCGATCGCCTTTTTCGCCGGGAACGCCTTGAGGTCCGATCGGGCCAGCCGGGCCGGTTAAGCCGATCGGACCTTGTGGCCCTACAATTGCCGGCTCTGGAGGAATAAGAGTAACCTCACGAGTAGCAGTAGCAACAATACTAGTGCCAACCATCAAATCAGCGCGTAGAGTTCCATTTTGTGTGATAGCTGTCTCGAATGGAACCCAAGGAGATTCTTTGATAATTGAGCCGTTGAGAGTGAAGCGGACAAAAGAGTTGGTTGGCGGATATTCTACATCAGCAACTACTACAGTTTGCCCTGAATAAAGAATAGGATCTCGTAGCGCAATTGTTGGAGTATTTAGCTTAACTTCAAAATTTATTTTAGCGGTCGATCGAACTGTGACAGGAGCTGTTCCAGTAATATCCTCAACTTCAATTAAATGATTCCCCGCAGTATTAATTGTAATACTCATCCCAAATTGATATTGAGGCGCAGCCGTCGTGCCGACATTGGTTGCTGTGGCGTCTGTACCGACAACTGTACCGTTTAGTTTAAATCGAACGTCAGTATTTGTGTTACTGTCTGCGATCGCAGTAACAGGTAAGGAATAAGGCAAAGAGTTTACTTGAATACTTGGCTGATTTGGGGCGGTGATTCTAATAGCCATGATTATTTATTTAATTTGTGAATACACGAGATTTAATCTCTTCTCTGTAGTCAATACCAGAGAAGAGATTAAAAACAAGAGAGAGAAAGAACTTTGGCACTTATCAAGTTTGAATCAGCAGAGCCTGAGCCAGGATAACTTCAGATTCCACTGATTCTCCAGCAATCATCAGAGTTGTGTAAGCATCAGGGCTGGTGTTGTCACCGTCATCGTCGTGAACCATGATGACTTTAGTATTCTGCAACTGAGTGAATGTTTGGTAAAGCTCAGTTAGATATTCAACCTGTTCGATCGGCATCAAAATGCTAAATACTGTCTCTGGTAAAACAGGATCTTCCATCGCCAAACCTTGGGTTGCCATCCCTACTAACTCTGTCAAAGAGTTTCTGATCAAAGGTTGAAACAGCTCATCTAAAGTTTTGTATTCAATGCGTCGTGTCGCCGGAGCTTTGTAACTAGGAGCGAGGGGATTCATCGCCTTGATTGCAGCTCTCCGCATTGAAGCATCTCTGCTGAGGATTGCTGCTTCATCCAACGGCAGTTTAGCTCTTTTAATTGAAAGCGGTGAATCGCTTTCAGATTGGGGCCAAAAGTTGTAGTCAGCGAGTGTTGCCCGCAGCATTTTTGTTGCGAATCCTGCTGTTATTGTCATGGTGGTAATCGAGTTCGGTATCGATCTATAAATTATTTTTTTAGTATATCATCTCAATTTTATTTCTCTTTTTAACGGCAAAAAATTGACTTTTATTTACAAATAGGATAGAAACAGAAATTAAATTTGACTAATGGGGTTCTGACCAGGTAACGGCAATAACAAATATAGAATCAGCAAAAAAACCGCAAGCTACAGAATTATTGTTTAAAACTGTTGCTTTAGTATTTGCACTCTTTTGAGTATCAAAAAACTAGGCATTTTCAAAATTGCTTACCCATTCATCACTTTCTTTGTCACCTAAGAAAACAATTTGACCATTTTCTGTAGCCGGGCCAACAGATGGGTAAGCGAAACACACAACAAACTTGAGGATAAGAAAAACCAGTACCGAACTGGTCCAACGCTATTAGTCGCGAGAAAGTGCATGAAATTTCAGGAGATAGGCTTAAATTTCTTGATTTTAAGCCAATCAAAGGAATTGACCATATAACTACTGTCAAACAGATGACTTTGACCTTCCCCACGACAAGAAGCTTTGTTAGCAGGAAGCCAATGACAGTCACCGGAAGCATTTCTTACCAGATAGAACATTGAGGAACGATCGGAAGTTCAATTTTACCGTAGCTTGCGGGGCGCGTAGCGCCATCGCCCAACCCGGACACCAGTTGCTGCCATAATAGAAAAAGCAGTCTTTCGGTTCCTTAAACCATTCGATGTGATTTTTAGCTAAACAGACGGGAATCCCCACACTATATCGCTTCGATTAGTGCGGGATGAAAGGCGCGTGAGGTGAGGATTCCACCCGTCAAGCAATTCAAAACTATGTTTTGAGCGGTGGGCGGGTGGATGACGAGACAAGCAAATTCTTTATTCAACGGGTCTATTTTGTCCTTCAATATACTTTTTTAATTGCTCCACAGTCACGCCACCACAGGAGACAATAAAATATCCATTCGTCCAGAAAACATCCTTCCAGTAGACTTTTTCAACTTCAGTCACAAACTCTTTCCGCAAGTACCGACTAGATACAGTTTTGAGGTTGTTTATAAGTTTGCTTGGCTCAGGAAAGCGGAGTATACTGAAGTAGTAAATGTACGTGGTCGCGTTCACCATTGAATTCTACCAATCTTCCTTCCCACTTTTCCATGAGAGCCTTAAAAATCTCCTCAAGTCTTGTCAGCATTAAATCCGTCAGAACTTTCCGTCGATACTTGGTGGTCAACACTAAATGACACTTGAGGTCGGAAACCCCTCTGGCTTTATGGATAAAATCTTGACTCATGCCCTTGACACTAAATAACGTGTTCTGGTACATTAACACTAATTGATAGGTACTGACTACCTTCTAATATTGACTATTAAATGAGAACTTCTTACCAGTATCGATTACGTCCAACAAAGTTACAAGCCATTGAAATTGACAGATGGCTGTCAATGTTGTGTGCACAGTACAATTATTTGTTGGCTGATAGATTCAATTGGTACGAGCAAAACCGTTCTCCCATCAATGCGTGTCCGCTAGTTTGCCACTTACCTCAACTGCGCGACAACCCACAATACTACGCTCAAAAAAAGACGTTACCTCAAATCAAAAAAACTCACCCTTGGTATGCAGAGATTTACTCTCAAGTCCTTCAAGATGTAGTTAAGCGAGTCAAGGTAACTTTTGATCGTTTTCTAAAAGGTGATAGCAGTGGAAAGCGTAGCGGTAGACCTCGATTTAAACCACGCAGTCGTTATCGCACGTTTACTTATCCTCAAGTTAAAGACGGCTGCTTACAAAATAACTTAATCAACTTGCCGATGCTCGGAAAAGTTAAAGTTGTTTTACACCGTCCCATACCTGATGGATTCAAAATCAAAACCGTTTCTATTACCAAAAAAGCTGATGGGTACTATTTGACTCTCAGTTTGGAAGATTCAACAGTCCCTGATCTCAAACCAGATTTCAATCCACACAAGATTGCTGGAATTGATGTTGGGCTGAAGGAATTTTTGACAACATCAGAAGGCGAGACTGTGGCAATTCCTCAACATTACCGCAAAGCTCAAAAACGCCTGCGGGTAATTCAGAAGGGAGTCTCGCGCCGCAAAAAAGGCAGCAACCGGAGACAGAAAGCAGTTAAGCAACTGGCGAAATGTCACAAAAAAGTAGCGGATAAGCGTAAAGACTTTCATTTCAAGACTGCTAACGAGCTCTTGAAGAAATATGATGTTGTTGCGGTGGAAGACTTGAATGTCTTGGGACTTGCGCGTACAAAATTAGCTAAATCTGTGTTGGATGCTGGGTGGTCAAGCTTTCTGTCGATTCTAACAAATAAAGCTGTAAATGCTGGTTTGTTGGTAATCCCAGTAAGTGCCTACAATACTTCACAAGATTGCTCTAGTTGCGGCGAAAAAGTACCGAAAAAGCTGCATGAAAGATGGCATGACTGCCCCCATTGTGGGTGTAGTCTTGACCGCGATCATAATGCAGCTATCTTAATCAGGAATAGGGCGGTGGGTCATCCCGTCATTAAAGCTCAGTCAATGTCCGAAGCAATAGCTGGAGTCGCCCAGATGCCTACACCATACTGTACGCCTGTGGTGTAGGAGTATGTCACTTATTTTGGCTATTTTGCTGCTGAGATTTAGATGTGATTTCAGCAACAGCTTGATTGAAAGCTTCATCGGTGGGTTTTTTAATCATACCGATGGCATAAAACCATCGGAGTTGGATATTTCCTCCCCCTCGGCATATAGTTTTGTTGTTGCTATGGCATAAATGCTGGCTCCCTCCATTCAGAAGTTGGTCGTAATAATATTTGAGTCGATCGGGCGCTAGAGGAATTGGGTTTTTACCACCAAAGGGGCAGGTGTAGCAGGGTTTTTCTGGTACATTGTAAGCACTTAAATCTCTTGCCATTGGTTTTAGGTTAAGGTTGAGTTTGACCTCCCAGTAGCATGAGATGTCTTGGGTTAATGGTTAATTAAACAGATTCTGCAATTTGATATGCTGCCAGATAGATTGCGTCGGTACTTTGCGGGCACTTGCCTTCTATTTGGTCACTCACAGCCAGAGCTATCTTTATTCTTTGGACTTCATATTGAGAGGGAAGCACTCGGTTAGTGATGCAATATCCGGCAGTCGAATCAAAGAATCTGTTCAGGTCAGTTTCGTACTTGAGAAACTTCACAAATTATTTCAAATCCATCTTGGTTCCTCTAAATTGTTCCTATTTTTTCTGAAATCTTGAACAGGGTAGGCGTCAGCCATCGTCCAGATATTGATATAGATGCCTCTCTGGATATTATGTGCGATTCAATTATTCCTTAAATGGATAAATAAGGATGATGATAGCTCCTCATAGTTATGCAAGAAAAACATCATCGCCCAAAAGCGAAGCACTACGGTAATACGCTTTAAGTGGTAACTTTTAACTGCCCAGTAAATCAAAGACGTTAATATTTTTGTGAGTTGATGGTATTTCACGTTCACAACCAGGAAAATAGCATTCTGAATCAACTATTGCGTGATAAATTTCCCGTAAAGCTTGAATTGCGTCTGCCAAAACTAAATCGTTGGGAATCGCAAAATCGTTACTTTGTCCGTAGGCGTAAGCCATTGCCTGATACTCTGGCTGTTTCTCTAGCAGTTCTATAGTTTCTTGTGTCCCAGAAATGATTGCCTTAACGCGACAAAAACTGCGTTTTAAGCCCAAACCAAGCCAAAACTGGCTTTATATGCCGCTTGGGCGTTTATATTTTATTGCAGCCAGCGCACAAATCTATAAGATATAGCTGTTCTCAAAGCTTCTAAGGCTTCAGCAAGTGGGCTAAATCTTTATCCAATCAGGGTTTCAGGCGGGTTGTCACTCCCAGCGCATTGTCACCAAAGAACTGGGTCTGAAGCCCCGTCCTTATAGGACGGCTTTGATTCTCTTCATTTTCTGTTAATTGTATTGATTATACATGGTACAATAAAGCAATCAAGCAATAGTAAACAATGAAAGCAAGGTACAAGTACAGAATCTATCCGACCGACCAACAAAAACAGAGCTTGGCTCAGTTATTCGGTTGCGTTCGCGTTGTCTGGAATGATGCTCTTGCACTTTGCAAACAATCTGAAAAAAAGCCGAAATCGACAGAACTTCAGAAAATAGTAATAACTGGGGCAAAACAGACTGAGGAAAGGACTTGGCTGGAAGAGGTGTCATGCGTTCCCTTGCAACAGTCTGTAACCGATTTAGAAACGGCTTTTAAGAATTTCTTTGATTCCTACAAAGGGAAAAGAAAAGGGCAAAAAGTACGGTATCCTAGGTTTTAAAAAAAGACAAGCCGTCAATCGGCAAGATTTACCCTTCGTGGATTTTCCCTGAAGAAAAACGGTGGCGTTTACTTAGCAAAAATTGGAATTGTCAAGCCAATATGGTCTAGGGAGTTGCCGTCAGCACCTAGCTCGGTCACGATAATCAAGGATTGCGCTAATCGCTATTTCTTAAGCTTTGTTGTAGAGGTCGAACCAGTTCAATCCGAGGCTTTGCATCCAAGTATTGGTATCGACTTAGGGATTAAAACCTTTGCGGTAATGAGTAATGGCGCCCAAGCCGAAAGTCCTAATTATAAAAAACTAGACCGGAAAGTTCGCAAACTGCAACGCAAGGCACGCTCGCCAACCTCATGACTCCAAAAGAAGGAATATAACTAGAATCAAGATCGCCAAGCTTCATAATCGTATTTCTGATGTCCGTAAAGATTTTATACACAAATTATCGACCAAAATAGTCAACGAAAACCAAGTGATTGTTTTGGAAGATTTAAAGGTGTCGGGCATGGTTAAGAACCGCAAACTTGCTAGAGTAATCAGCTTGCAAGGTTGGAGAGAATTCAGGACTTTGTACGAAGCTAAGTCTGAAAAGTTTGGCAGAGAGTTCAAGGTGATTAGTCGATGGGAACCCACCAGCCAGGTCTGTTCGGACTGTGGTTTCAAGTGGGGTAAAATCGATTTATCTATTCGCGAGCGTGCTCTGTTTGAATTGTGGTACCGAGCAGGATAGAGATGAAAATGCGGCTAGAAATATAGCTCAAGTCGGGATGGGGAATCGCCACGACTCGCTTATGGACGCGCTCGGGATTGTCAGACTATTTCGGTAGCAGAACCCGATGAAGCGTCAAGAATCACCGCGCCTTCAGGCCGATGAGTATTTCAATAGATTATGCAAGATCCGACTTTTCCGACTTTACGATCCGACTTTTCCGACTTACAAAGGCGGGGGAGAGGAAGTATCATACAGATAAGATGCCGTCTTAAAACTTTTTGAAGCGCTTAATAGACTTTCATAGCTTCTCAACGATACGGTTATAATCAGCGTTTAACGTTACAAAAGGGACTTGTATTTAATTACTGCCACATTGTGCAGAGTGTGCTCGATGATCGCACGTCGAGCGTGCAATTACGGCTATTTTTTAGCTCGTGATTTACAGAATAGTGCGTACATCATTGTTAGATCAGTAAATCCCCTATGGACGAAAGATATAAGGATGTATAAATTATCTCAAGAACCATTGGCTCTCGAAGTGAATGTAAATTGGGGCATTTCTTCTCAACCTTTTTCTACGTTACTCAGCCCCAAACAAGGAAATGTTGAATTTTTACCTTCCATAACCTTTTCTTTACAAAAATTTTATTAATTTCCCTTGACAAACATCTATCCAAAGACTTATCTTAAATACATCTAGAGATAGATGACAAATAAATAAGCTGAGGAGTAAGGCTTGCAAAAAAATTAAATTGAATCTACAGGGGTAGTGGCTCGAAAAATCAGAGTATTACTGCTGCCAAGGCATTCAAGAGCGGACGTATGGGTGCAATAGCAGCGTCCTGCAAGAAATTTCGTACTGAGCCAACTTTTTGAAAGGTGCTGAAAGATATGGGAGGACAGTGGGTGCAGTTAGCTGTCTTCCAAGTCAAAGAGAGCGCTCGGTTAACACAACGGCAATAGCATAATTCACCTATTGCTTAAGAAAATTATCCAACAATAACAGCGTGCCGGAATTGGCTACCGTTGGAGCAGAAATGAGCATGATCGGAACCCATGCCAATTGAACATACAAAATATTTAATTACCAGGAGTATGGCCATTCTTAACTACAACTAAAGCACCTATCTCCAAGAAAATCTAGAAGTGGCAGAATCTGTAGTTTTTGGCATGATTGCCAACGGGTTCGAGCATTGGGTAAAGTTTGGTTTTATTGAAAAAAAAACTTCCCGGATATCCCTGGTAGCCCTTTATAAGCGCCTTATAATGTAGCAGTTGCCGTCCCCCAATATAAAGTAATGAAAAATCCCAAGGAAAATTTAAAATCTGAGATGAGTGTAGAAAGAATTATCTCACAACAGTTTGAGGAAGATGACCAGAGCCTGTCGATTCTGAATGGAAAATTTTCAGATACTAGCACGGGAGAGACCACATGCTTTTTTCCTCTTTCTTACGGGCAGCAAGCCTTGTGGTTTCTTTACCAAATTGCTCCTGAAAGCGTTGCTTACAATATTTTTGATACTGCGCTAATCCGCTCAGACATAGACATTCCCGCTTGGCAGCGGGCGTGGCAAAAAATTGTCAATCGCCATCCGATTCTCCGAACTACTTATACCACCTACGAAGGAAAACCATTTCAAAATATTCAGGAACAGTTAGAAGTTTCTATCCAAATAACAGATGCTTCAAATTGGAGCGAAGACTACTTAAAAAAACAAATATTATTAGAAACTGACCGTCTATTTAATCTTGAAAAAGAACTACCTTGGCGGCTGAATATATTTACTCTGTCGCCCCAAGAACATATTCTGTTGCTAACAATGCACCACATTGCCAGCGATTCGTGGTCTTATGATTTACTCTTTACTGAACTGCAACTCTGGTATGCAGCCGAAACGGAACAAGTCAGCCCTCAGCAAATAGAAGATTCTCTCCTTAAAAATCTGCCCTATACCGACTTTGTACGTTGGCAGTCCGAAATGCTATCGAGTCCAAAGGCAGAAAAACATTGGGAATACTGGCAAAAGCAACTAGCGGGTGATTTGCCAATCCTGAATTTGCCAACAGACAGACCCAGACCGCCGATACAGAGCTTTCGGGGAAAAACGCATATTTTTCAGCTAGATGAAAAATTAATTAAGGGAGTGGGAGAGGTAGCTAGAGCGACAGGTACAACTCTTTACAAGCTGATGCTGGCGGCTTTTTTTGTGTTGCTTTACCGCTACACAAATCAAGAAGATATCCTGGTGGGAAGTCCGATGCTGGGAAGATCCGGTCGAGAGTTTAGAGGAGTTGTCGGTTATTTCGTCAACCCTGCTGTTTTGCGGGCTTTTATTTCGGGAAACCTGACCTTCCAAGATTTGTTAGATCAGGTCAGCACTCAAGTCAAAGCAGCCCAAAAGCATCAGGATTATGCATTTCCACTTTTAGTAGAGCAACTTCAGCCTCAGCGAGACCCCAGTCGTTCTCCACTGTTTCAAGTCAGCTTCACTTGGCAAAAGCAACGTTGGTGCGAGTCAGGAAAAGAGCTGGGCTTGAAGATGGAGCCATATCCACTCGGCCATCAACGGGGGGCAAGTTTTGACCTGGATGTGATGATGATGGAAATGGGAGAAGTTCTCCTGGCTGGCTGGCAATACAACACGGATCTGTTTGATGGGGCAACTATCGCTCGAATGGCGGAACATTACCAGACTTTACTCGAAGGAATCGTCACCAATCCCAAGCAGAAAATTTCAGAATTGCCTCTACTGACACCAAACGAGCGCCACCAGTTATTAGTGGAGTGGAACAACACTTGGGCTGAGTATCCGCAGGATAAGTGCATCCATCAGTTGTTTGAGGAGCAAGTTGAGCGTGAGCCCTCTTCTGTGGCCGTGGTATTTGAAGGGGAAAAACTCACCTATAGGGAACTGAACGCCCGGGCAAACCAGCTAGCACATTACCTCCAAACGCTGGGTGTAGGGCCAGAAGTTTTGGTGGGCATCTGCCTAGAACGTTCCTTTGAGATGATTATAGGACTGTTAGGCGTACTCAAAGCGGGTGGTGCTTACGTTGCGCTAGACCCGAACTATCCGTCTGAGCGCTTGGCTTTCATGCTAGAAGATTCGTCGATTCCCGTGCTGCTTACCCAAGAGAAACTACTGGAGAAACTTCCTGCACACTCAGCGCGTGTTATCTGCTTAGATTCAGACTCGAAAGAAATTGCTTCTTACCCCAAAGAAAACCCTTTAAGTTCAGTGAAGCCAGAAAACTTGGCTTATGTTATCTACACATCAGGGTCTACAGGAAAACCCAAAGGCGTTTTAATTCAACAAGGGTCGCTAGTCAACTACACAACGGCCGCGAGTGCTGAGTATGAGATAGAGAAGTGCGATAGCGAAGCGCTGCTGCGAAGCGCAGATCGCATTTTACAATTCTCCTCTATTAGTTTTGATGTCAGTGCCGAAGAAATCTATACCAGCCTGACTTCTGGTGCGACGCTTGTCTTGCGTACTGATTCCATGCTGGACTCCCTTGAGGGATTTTTGCAAAAGTGCAAGAATTGGGAAATAACTGTAATGGCTTTGCCGACAACCTACTGGCACGAACTGACCGCTTTCTTGACTCAAGAAACGGTGCTATTACCCCCATCATTGCGCTTAATAATCATTGGCGGAGAAAAAGCACTGCCCGATCGACTGAAAACTTGGCTATTGTGTGTGGAACAGCGAGTTCGTCTGGTGAATAATTACGGCCCGACAGAAGCCACTGTGGGGGCAACGATATATGATTTATCGGTAGCGGACACGACATTGAAGGAGTTGCCGATCGGTCGTCCCCTTGGGAATGTCCAGACTTACATTTTAGATGGGAACGGACAGCCCGTACCCATAGGCGTTCCGGGTGAGTTGCACATCGGTGGCGCTGGCTTGGCACGAGGATACCTCAATTGTCCAGATCTGACGGTGGAAAAATTTATCTCCAACCTCTTTAGTAATGAACCAGGTGAACGTCTCTACAAAACCGGGGATTTGGCCCGCTACCTACCAGACGGCAACATCGAATATCTCAATCGCATAGATGACCAAGTGAAAGTTCGCGGTTTTCGCATCGAACTGGGCGAAATCGAAGCAACATTGAGCCAACATCCAAGCTTGCTCCAAACCGCAGTTATGCTTCGACAAGATATTCCGGACCAAAAGATTTTAGTGGCCTATACTGTCCCTCTTCAGGAACCAGCACCCACTATTAGCGAACTGCGCGGCTTTCTCAAACAGCAATTGCCCGACTACATGATTCCCAGTGCCTTCGTCACCCTACCAGCACTGCCGATAACACCCAATGGCAAAGTAGATCGCCGGGTGTTGCCAGCACCAGATATCAATAGTTTGATTCAAACACTAGAGTTTGTTGCTCCTCAGACTCCGACAGAAGAATTAGTAGCATCTATCTGGAAAAAAGTTCTGGGAGTAGAGCAAGCCAGTGTCAACGATAATTTTTTTGAATTAGGCGGTCATTCGTTACTGGCGACTCAAGTCGTTTCCCAATTGAATTCTAGTTTGGGACTGCATTTGCCTCTGTCTAAGTTGTTTGAGTTGCCAACGGTAGCCAGCCTTTCTAGCTACATTGATGCCACCCTTTGGACAAGCAAAAACATTGAAAATATTAACACAAGTGACGAGCGAGAGGAATTTGAACTGTAATGGATATAATTAATTTTGTTAATTATCTACGCAAGCTGGATATTAACCTGTTTCTCGAAGGCGATCGCCTGCGGTGCAATGCTCCTCAAGGTGCTATCACCGCTGAACTGAAGTCGGAAATGAGCGGAAGGAAAGCTGAAATAATTACCTTTTTACAACAAGCCAATATTCAAACTACTACCACTGCGATCGCTCCAATATCCAGAACAGAACAAAATACCTTTCCTCTTTCCTTTGCCCAACAGGGACTATGGTTCCTCGACCAGTTACAGCCCAACAGTTCCTTTTACAACATCCCCCTGGCGTTTCGTCTGATCGGTCAGCTTAATATCGGGGCTTTAGAAAGCAGTATCAACGAAATTATTCAGCGGCATGAAGCCTTACGCACCAACTTCACTACCGTAGAAGGTCTACCCGTTCAAGTTATTGCCTCAAATTTCAATTGTCAGGTACAAGTGGTAAATCTGTTACACTTGCCTAAACCCCAGCGAGAAATCGAGGCACAACGATTGGCTACGGTTGAAGCGAATCGACCTTTTAACCTAAAGCTAGAGCCTTTATTACGAGTCATTTTGCTACACCTAGACCAAACAGAATACGTCTTGCTGTTCACCATGCACCACATTATTTCTGATGGGTGGTCGCTGGGCGTATTGCTGAAAGAACTAACAGAATTTTATAAAGACTTTTGCACTGGAAAGCATCCAATTTTACCCTCGTTGCCAGTACAATATGCCGACTTTGCGGTTTGGCAACGGCAGTGGTTAACTGGAGGAATACTCGAAACCCAACTTCGCTACTGGAAAGAACAACTCTCAAACGCCCCGGATTTATTAGAATTGCCGACAGACAAACCGAGATCCGCAGTTCAAACCTTCCGGGGAGGGTATTACCATGCAGTTCTTCCCCTGGAATTGAGTACGGAACTTACTGCATTGAGTAAGCGAGTGGGAGTCACGTTGTTTATGACGCTTTTGGCAGCGTTTCAGACATTTCTGTACCGCTTATCCCGGCAAGATAATATCGTAGTCGGTACGCCCGTAGCAGGTCGTAACCGGCAGGAAATTCAAGGGCTAATTGGCTTTTTTGTCAATACTTTAGTTCTGCGTACCGACTTATCAAGTACCCCCAGTTTTGAGGAGTTACTCGGTAGAGTCAGGGAAGTGACTTTGGGAGCCTACACCCATCAAGACCTACCCTTCGAGCAGTTAGTCGAGGCATTACACCCAACACGAGACTTAAGCTATACACCTCTGTTTCAGGTGATGTTTTCCCTCGACGATGCTTTAGTATCTGATGTGGAACTGCCTGAGTTATCGGTAAATTCTTATCCAGTGGAACTCGGCACAGCCAAGTTTGATTTGACCCTATCAATGGAGAATACCGCTTCTGGATTGGTTGGAGTATGGGAATACAATGCTGACCTGTTTAATGAGACCACCATCGCTCAGATGGTGAGACATTTCCAGACTTTGCTGGAGGCGATCGCAGCCAATCCCAACCAGCCAATTTCAGAATTGCCTTTACTGACAGAACAAGAGCGATGCCAGCTATTAGTGAAGTGGAACAACACTGGGGCTAAGTACCCCCAGGATAAGTGCATCCATCAGTTGTTTGAGGAGCAAGTAGAACAATCCCCCGATGCTGTAGCAGTGGTCTTTGAAGGGGAGCAACTCACCTATGGAGAGTTGAATGCGAAGGCAAATCAGTTAGCGCATTACCTACAAAGCCTAGGAGTGAAACCAGAAGTGCTGGTGGGAATTTGTGTAGAGCGCTCTGTGGGAATGGTAATTGGTTTATTGGGCATCCTCAAAGCTGGCGGTGCTTATGTGCCACTTGACCCAAATTATCCCTCCGAGCGCTTGGCTTTCATGCTAGAAGATTCTTCAGTGCCAGTGCTGCTGGCTCAAGAAAAGCTAGTCGAGAAACTTCCTCCAATTTCGGCTCGTGTTATCAGCTTAGACTCTGACTGGAAAGAAATTGCTGCTTACAGCGAGGAAAACTCTTCGAGTGACGTGAAGCCAGAAAACCTTGCCTATGTTATCTACACATCAGGCTCTACAGGCAAACCCAAAGGCGTTTTAATCGAACATAGGTCGCTCGTCAACTACACAACAGTTGCCAGTGCTGAATATGGCATACGAGAGCGCGATCGCATTTTACAATTCTCCTCAATTAGTTTTGATGTCAGTGCCGAAGAAATCTATACCAGTTTGACATCGGGTGCGACGCTTGTCTTGCGTACTGATTCCATGCTGGACTCCCTTGAGGGATTTTTACAAAAGTGCAAGAATTGGGAAATCACTGTAATGGCTTTGCCAACAGCCTACTGGCATGAATTGACCGCTTTCTTGAGCCAAAAAACTCTTCAATTACCCCCTTCATTACGTTTGGTCATTATTGGCGGAGAAAAAGCACTGCCCGAACGACTGAAAACTTGGCTTGAGTGTGTGGGAGAGCGAGTTCGTCTGGTGAATAATTACGGTCCTACAGAAGCTACTGTGGGAGCCACGATATGCGACTTATTGGTAGTGGACACGACTTTGAAGGAGTTGCCTATCGGTCGTCCCCTTGGTAATGTCCAGACCTACATCTTAGATGGGAACAGACAGCCTTTACCGATTGGTATTCCTGGTGAGTTGCACATCGGTGGCGCTGGTTTAGCACGGGGATACCTGAACCGTCCCGATTTGACCGATGAGCGGTTCATTCGCAATCCCTTTAGTAATCACCCGTGTGAACGTCTCTACAAAACTGGCGATTTGGTCCGCTACCTGAGCGACGGCAATATCGAATACTTAGGTCGGATAGATGACCAAGTGAAGATTCGCGGTTTCCGCATCGAACTCGGAGAAATTGAGGCTGTACTGGCAAAACACCCGAACTTGCGGTCAGTGACAGCCATTGACCGAGAAGATACACCTGGAAACAAGCGCCTCGTAGCTTATCTAGTCTCTAACCTTATTCCTGAACGTATCCCTTATCACAGTGAATGCCAACTAGGACTCAACGGTAACGCCATCACAATCCACACACAGGATATCTCCACTGGCGGCGTTGGTTTGGTGGGGATGCCAGCTATCGAGCGAGGTAAGAGCGTCCGCGTGCATATGCAACTACCCGGAGAGAGCGAACCGCGCTGGCTTTCTGGGACAGTAGTTTGGTCACGTCCACCACAGGCTGGGATTCGCTTTCATCTTACACCCAGCGAACAGGCTCAAGTTGAGCAAAGCGTAGATTATCAGTTGGACACTCAAGACTTGTGGAAAACTTTGCAGCGCACAGTGACTCGCAACCTGCGCGACTACCTGAAACAAAAGCTACCTGATTACATGATACCGAGCGCGTTTGTGCTGATGAAAGCGCTGCCGCTGACACCCAACGGCAAAATAGACCGTCGCGCCTTACCCGCACCAGATAACTTTCACCACGAACAGGAAGACAAATTTGTCGCCCCTGACACCCCGACTGAAGCAAAACTGGCTGCTATCTGGGTTCAAGTTCTGGGATTAGAAAAGGTCGGCATTAATGATAATTTCTTTGAACTAGGAGGACATTCACTGCAAGCAGTTTCACTCGTATCTAAGCTCTCAGTAGAGATGAACCTTAAAGTTTCAGTCAAGCTTCTATTTGAGCATCCCACTATAGCTAAATTAGCCAAAGCCATCGAGCCGCTGTTCACCACTGAGCCATCTGTCAACCCTAAAGAACTTCAAACCGAAGTTGAAAAACCGATGACCGCTTCTTTACCCAAAATCACAGACTACTCTCCATTTTTTAAACTAGAACAGCGCTCCTTGCTATCCTTGTTAGCTGTAGGAAAAATAGCACCAGTTGATTCAGCAGCTCTGGGTTATATTCCCTTTTCTTTACTAAAAAAAATAAGCTTGACTCGCAATGAAATTATTCAAAAGTGGTTTGAAAACCTTCCGATGTGGGATGCTGTTATAGAAACTAAATGGGGTCGAATAGCGGGTCTAATCCTCCCTATATTCGAGGATGAACTATACAGCGACCAGCAAACACTTGTACAAATGGTTGTTGAATCTTTAGAAAGGGCGGGGCGAATCGGTGCAAAAACTGTTTCCTTAACGGGTTTAATTCCCTCCGCAACGGATTACGGTCGTGCCATTGCAAAAGCTACTGAAGGGCGTACCGACTTACCGAAAATCACTACGGGACACGCTACTACCTGCTCTTCTGTTGTTCTGACCATTAAGAAAATTTTACAGATTAGTAACCGTTCTTTACAGGGAGAGAAAGTCGCTTTCATCGGATTGGGGTCAATTGGAGCTAATACCCTGCGCCTGATGTTAAAATGTTTGCCGCATCCTCAATCGATTATAGTGTGCGATATTTACAGTAAACTGGAATCGCTTCAAAATCTTCAACGCGAACTGAGCGGTGATTTAGGATTTCGAGGTGCTGTTCAAATCGCTACCTCTTCATCTTCATCGGAACTCCCACCGGAAATCTATGACGCTACCTTAATTATTGGGGCTACCAACGTCCCAGATATTCTCGACATCAAGCGAGTGAAACCGGGCACTTTAATTGTTGATGATTCTGGTCCACACTGCTTTTCTCCAGAACAGGCGATCGAGCGCTTTGAGAAACACAAAGATATTCTGTTTACCGAAGGTGGAGCGCTTCACGCACCTGACCCGATAGAAACGGTCATCTACCTACCAGAATCAATAAAGAAAAACATGGATGAAGATTCATGGTCAGACGAGTTTAAGCCTACCAATCCCCTAAACATTATGGGGTGCGTTATGTCCAGTCTCCTCTCTTCTCGTTTTGACAATATCAAGCCCACTGTAGGATTGCCAAATCTGGAAACTTGCGTGCAGCACTATCAAGGTTTAGAACAATTGGGTTTCCAGGCAGCCGACTTGCATTGTGAAGGCTATGTGTTGGAAGTTGAGCCAAAATAACCGCCAAATAGCAGAAATTAGCCATCATGCGTAGTCTTAAGAATCTCCGCCCCTTTAAAGGTGGAATGGGTGTTTTTTTTCTC
>Ga0247774_1000384_pt1 | contig 21809 bp, 18 predicted proteins | sample UWRJL001104B6_FD_179933 | JGI IMG/M metagenome (GOLD analysis project Ga0247774, IMG submission 179933) | Plant litter microbial communities from Arlington Agricultural Research Station in Wisconsin, United States - UWRJ-L001-104B-6 | ecosystem: Environmental > Terrestrial > Plant litter >... | reverse complement strand
ATAGTAGTCCTCTCGCGCGTCGTTATTTGGGCCAGCGCCAGCGCCGGTTTGCTCCGCCCCTTTTTTGAAATTGAAGACCGCAAAGGAGCAGACGTAGCCCAGACCATCCACGTGGACGGTGAACTCCCGGAAGAAATCGATTACCTGGTCGCTGCATGCCGGCAGCGTAAAAAGCAGGAGGAAAGGCGTTGTGATGATGCCAAGCACCTCCTCCAGGAATATGACAAACTTCACCTTGTACAGCTCGGAAAACTCCTGCATTACATCAAAGCTGTGCAGCCTGCCTTCCCAATGGTCTGGCACATAGTGCGTGTAGTCGATGACGTTTCTCATGGCATATTCCGGGTCGAAGACTGACTCGTCTTCCGATACTCGTCCTCTAGCAAACGCCCAGACGGTACCTAGAATACCAATCCAAAATAGAACTGTTCCTTCAGGGGTAATCTCGAGGCGAAAGATCTCAGGGTCCATGAGCGAAGCCACGGTAAGAACGGCAGCTAACGCACCCGATACAAAGGCAAACGTTTTCGCAAGCCGCTCCGTGCCCCTTTTCGGGAACTGGTCTAGATAGCGCGTAGCGAAGGGATATGACATGTTTAGACGGCCATGGAACAGATGCGGGAGCTCGTTGAATTCGCGAAACTTCCACTCCGCCAGAGGTGTGTAGCGACGGGCGCTAAATTTGGACGGATCGCTCCTAAGTTCCTGCACAAACAATTAGCGGCAGTCCATCGACGTTTCCCATGACGGCCGACACTTACAAAGAACGTGCTGAAAAAATAAAACACGAGAATATAGGCCAGCACGAAAGGCGCACAAATAAGGTTCAGGACTCCAGCAAACACAAGCCTCTGGCTCAACTTGGTGCTCAGGGTTCCTCTGCGGGTCGGTTTGAGGAACTCTTGATTAACCTGGCCCCGACCGTCGAAGACGAAGTCAATGATGGCGAAGTTAAGGTACCACTGCAACGTCCTCGAATAAAAGTTGCGGCTCCCGACAAAGGGTATCGGCAGGTTGAAGTTTAGGATATCCTTGTTGATCATGGCAATGAGGAAATTCTCCTTGCGCATGAGCCGGTTCGCAATGTCATGGGCATCGAGCCTCTTCTTAGACTGGCTTCCAATATATTTCCGGGCTCCAGCGCCAAGGTTTGTTGCTGTCTCCGCATGCGTATCACGGAGAACCATGATGCGGCCAACGACATCCTGCCACGATACCGTCTGCATGTCCTGATCCGGTATTCCAAGGAGGTGTACGAAGAAATTTCGTAGGTGGGAGAGTCGTCGTAGATCAACAACAAACTGGACTGACTTCCAGATGAAGTAGAACACAAAGACCCAGAGCCCCAGATTCCACAAACCCGACATGTTGCGCGTGCAGTGAGGAATGATGATATCCTCAAGAGACTTGGCCGCCGAGACTTTGGAGTGGTCCACACACTGCGTTAGGAAGGTCGTGAAGACGGCGACGAATGTAGTTTCTCTGTAGCGCCATACAATGTTAGTTGCATGACTACCCCACAGACGAGAGCACAAGCCGAGTGAAGGAACTGAACTCACACGAGGTGTAGAAGGCGATCAAGCAGAATGCATTTCATTCCACTCCCATCGTAGTAATTGTATACGTCCAGCATAAAATAGTCGAGATTCGCCACGTTTACCCACCGCCATGCTGCTTTGTCTCTTTCTGTGCCAGTGTTGACGCCAGAAACCACAGGTGCCGGCAAAGATATTTTGTTGCCTCGTGCAGGCTCCACTATGTCGTCGTGCAGCCTTTGGCGTGCTTGAGTTGTTTCCCACTGAGCCCTTGCTCTTGCACTCGAGGGTCCAGGAATGGCACTCGCTCGTGGCACTCGAGATGGCCTCGCCGTTTGCGTCGGCGTCGCCGCCAACTCTGCATCATGGGTTTCCACCAACAGGGAAGCTGGCACATCATCATCTCCGTCGTCATCTTGAGAGTGCCATCGGTCGCGGTTTCTGCCCCTCGACATAGGAACAGAAGATCGAGGAACCCCGGCCACGAGATTAGCGGCACTGTCTACCGTAATGCGGCTATCCCCCCCCTCGACATCATTCTCAATATCATAGTCTTGGAACTGCTCTCGAAGGTTCTGCTCGTCGACATTATCGGGGTCGTCTCGATTACGGAGTTCCTCGTAGAAGGATCGTGTCCCCTGTGCTTGGGGCACGAAGCGCGAAAACATGTTGGAAGACATGTCAAGGGATCGTGGAGGGAACGAGAGCTGTAGGATCGAAAGATCGCAGGGCAAGCGATGCCAGAGGCACCATTATCCCTCGCTCGACAGTAGCTAGAGCAAAGGAAGCTTCCGTCGAAAGTGGCTGTATTCCGTACGTGGTAAGACCGGACCAAATCATTCATCAACAAAATGCTCCCGTGTCAACTTTAAGCTGCGTCTGACTCCAATCTGTCAAGGTATTGTCAGTTGATGTGGTGGAGGAAGGTCAGGTGGGCACCGTGGGCTCTCTCCCAAGTTTCGAGGAATAACAGGCAGACGCGGGCGAAGAAGCTTAGGCTCGTTGGAGGTGGAGATGCACCACAGACGTCACAAGCTAAGGTCCTAAACAGGCAGGCGGTCAATGGATTGTAGCACCTGCAGGTGCAATCTGCCGGTCGTTTGGCGGGGTGCGGCGGCGACAACTAGCGCTAGATGGAGCCGTTCACTAAATCAATTCACCGCCCCGTCCCGAACGCATCAGAGTCCTGCTCTGATCTTCAAGAACGGGGCACTCAACAGTGGTTTAAATACGTGCTTGGTCATGGATCGATGCATTCTGGGTACACAGCGGCATTCATTTCGGTGTTAGTTTTGTAAGCGCTTCCGCTCGACTGCGGGCCGGACAGACACTGGCAAAATGACATCGCAAAAATCCCTCTCACTCCGACCTATTCCTCACAGGGCAGATGTGTCGTCACAAGCGCTATTCTCTCCTCAATTGCAACCTGCCGGACCCCTTGGAAGCTCGTCAGCAAGAGGCAGCAGTAACCAACTCACATCGAAAGTCAACGCCATAATATCGACATCGTATGCCGATGCAGAATTTCGAGATGTCCTATCCTTGACCGATGAGCGTGGTCTCACCAATGCTCCAGAGACGCGCCGTCGGCTTCGACTCCATCTTCAAAAGGAAGTAATGGAGAGCAACGGGGAAATCATCACGCAATTTGGGCAAGTTGCCGAGGTAGGTTAGCCACTCCAGTTTATTGGTTCATGGTTCGAGGGTGACTCAAGGGTGGCTAGCAACTCCGCCGCATCGGAGCAATCCTGGATAGCTTAAATGGCACGTATGGTGGCATGAAGAGCCAGATAGAAGCTTCTCGCCTGCAGACGGCCCCGATTTTCAAGGAAGCCTCGTCGCTTTTGCAGAAACAAAAAGAGGTAGAAGTCAAGACAGAGGCTCTCAGAAGCTTCAAGGAACACTTCATACTATCGCGGGACGAGTCCAACGCATTGACGTTGCCGTCAGAGCCTGTTGACGACGACTTCTTTGCAGCACTGGCTAAGGCAAAGAAGATTCAAGAGGATTGCGAGGCGTTGCTGGGATATGAAGACCAGACACTCGGCCTCGAGCTCATGGAGGAGACCACAAATAAGGTCAACTTAGCCTTTCAGAGACTTTACAAGTGGATCCAGCGCGAATTCAGGACGCTCAATCTTGAGAACCCTCAGATGAGCACCTCTATACGCCGTGCCCTCCGAATTCTTGCCGAACGTCCCTCTCTCTTTCAGAACTGTCTCGACTTCTTTGCCGAAGCGCGCGAGAGGATTCTCTCCGATGCCTTTTACGTGGCCCTAACGGGCGAATCACCATCGGGAGAGCCGGATCCCCTGGTCAAACCAATCGAGATGACGGCCCACGACCCTCTCCGATATGTGGGAGACATGCTCGCTTGGACCCATTCTGCCTCCGTAAGCGAAAAAGAGGCTCTCGAAGTCCTCTTTGTGTCGGAAGGTGATAGCATCGCCAAAGGAATCAAGTCAGGCAGGGAGAATGAGCCATGGCGTCTTGTCTCGGATGACGACGACGGTGAACAAGATGCAGAATTCGACGCGACGCGAGCCCTCAACGAATTGGTGGACAAGGACGTCTCCGGTGTGGCACGCATTCTCCGCCAGAGGGTTGAGCAGGTCATTCAAAACAACGAGGAGACCATTTTGGCATACAAGTTGGCCAACCTGATTGGATTTTACCGTGTCACGTTCGCGAGGCTCCTCAGCCAAGGATGCGCCCTCGTGGACACCATGGCGCACGTCGAGTCCGAGGCATTGAGGCAGTTCAGGTCATTGATGCGAGATCATATCGCTGCCGTTCAAGGCGAATTTCAGCGGACACCATATGACCTAGGCGCACCGGGCTTCTTACAAGATGCTCTCGGGCAGCTGAGGGCTATATTAAAGACATATGATACCTCATTCGATACGTCGGTGGATCGCGAGGCTGACTTCGAACCCATTCTCGCCGAGTCACTAGATCCCTTCCTTGAGGGCTGCGAGACAGTTGCTAAGGCTGTTCCTTCTTCTCCTGCCAGATGCATCTTCTTGATCAACTGCAAGCTGGCGGCAATGGCAACATTGCGGCCTTTCACCTTTACCCGTTCGAGGGTTCAACAGCTGGCGGAAGACGTGGCTAGTCACGGAAAGGTGGTAGCCCGGAGCCAGTTTGAATTTCTCCAGGCCAGGTCGGGTCTCGCGGACATGTTTGAGGCTGTATCCCAACTTCACGCGACATCGGAGAACGCGGCTAAACTAAGAACCCTAAGGCCGTTTGAGCCCGAGGCTCTTGGCCGCGCAAGCCAGATACTGGATGACTTCTTACCGTCTGCACTCATGGACGCTGTGGAACAAGTGAGGCTGCTTCAGGATTCTGCCCTAGCCCGCCAGGCCACAGAGGAGGCCGCCGATGAATTCTGTAGAAAGTTTGAGCACGTTGAGGAGCTTTTATTGCTATCTGAGGACGACTCGTTGCGACATTTGTTTCCTAGGACGGCGGGAGAGATCCGGGTTTTGCTATCCTAAAGACCCATACTAATAGAAGATGTACGGATATGAACTATGGCAATAGAATCAACTAAGAATTGTGCTTTAGAGATTCCTTCAACTCTCTCTCGTCAAACGCCTCTGTAGGAAGTAGGAGATTGTGCTCGAAAGCCGTGGCGAATACCCTAGCCCTAAAACCGGGTCCACACCAACAGCTATCGGGGCGGATTAATTTCGGCTCATGGACATTTTCGCAAGCCATGTTGAGAAGGACAAAAGGTTGAGCCTCCCAAGCACGAAGAATCAAGCCAGACATCTATGCCGCGACCATCGCCATAGGGATCACCATGCTAAGTCCCTTCACACAGGCCGCCTCAAGGGTGACGCGGGAACTCCACGGCGTCGTCGTCTCCGCTGGCTTGATGCAAAAGACTGTCAAAGTACGCGTAGGCGGAAAGAAGTGGAATGCGCGGGTACAGAAGGTATATTTATTTTGCTGCCTTTCCCCTTTCATCCCGGAAGCGAGAGAGAGACTGACGATTGAACCCTATCGGTGTCTAGTGGTTTGCGAACCCGAAACAATACCTCGTCCACGATCCCAACGAGTCCCTGAGGCTGGGAGACGTAGTGGCCATTACGCCCGGCTGGAGGACGAGCCAGCATAAACGGCATGTTGTGAAGCATATAATCGCGCCGGCGGGAGTGCCCGTCGAGGAGAGACCACCGGTGCTGACGTTGGAGGAGAGAATTGCGAAGTATGAGGAGAAGAGGAGGGCGAAGGATGAGAGGCGGGACGCTAGGAGATCTCATTGGGAGAGGGAAGGGGAGGACCAAGCCGAGAAACAGATATCATAAACCACGACGAGGCCGTCAAGCCTGTGTTTAGGCGTGGGGATGTCACGAGAGGGCCGGAATCATACCTAGGGGTTCGGAATTATAGACTTGGCACAAAATCTGGGTTCATAACTACTCTCCGTAGCACCCCATACATACCGAGCGCCATCCGGCCAACGGCGGGCGCATTGTGCGATGCCCGTAATCTACCACTACACCATCAAGATACTGACGAAGGCGAGGGTTCGAATCCCTTGGGCGATGCAAGCCTCACCCCCTCTCTCCAAACTTCCTTGCCCATTCTTCATGCGCCTTGACGCTTTCCCCATCTACACTGGGTCGTTTTGTGGCGAGGCTGGCCTCGAAGTCGGCCATCTCTATCGGGCGAATGTTATCAACAGTGATGGACGTATGCAGCATGGCTTTGCCGAGGGATCTTAGGGGTGCCACGGCCGCGTGCTTTGCTAGGGCAGTGACGTCGGAGCCAGAATATCCTGACTTGGTCAGTGGCGGAACATCTAGCAAGGCAGGCCAGCTGCTAGAAAGAAAGAAAGAATGGAGAAAAGGGAAGAGAGAAGAAAGAAGCCCACCTTCCGTCATGAAAGCAAGCACTTCTATGTCATCTGCCGAGAGCTGGTGGTTTTGATGCTCCAACAGAGTTCTCAGGTGGGCGGCTCTAGTGGTTGCGTCCGGGAGCGCAATATACAGCCTGTTCTCGAACCTTCGCCGAGCAGCTTCGTCGAGGGCCCATGGAAGATTCGTTGCCGCCAAGACCAATACCATCTTGGTAGCGGTCGCGTCTCGTCCGGCCGCTGCCCGCTGCAGGTCACTCCACTGGATGAGAAACTCCGTCTTGATTCTTATCGTGGCCTCATTGTCGCCGGATCCAGACCGCTGTCCGAGTATCGAGTCGATTTCGTCAACAAAGATGATGCTTGGTGCCAGCAGCCTGGCCACGGCGAATAGCGCGCGGACGAGCTTCTCCGATTCTCCGAGGTATTTGCTCGTGAGGCTGCTGGCTTTGATGGAGAAGAAGGTGCATTGAGATTCGGTTGCTGCAGCTCGTGCCAGCATCGTCTTGCCTGTGCCTGGCGGTCCGAAGAGGAGCATCCCTTTTGGGGGTTCCCGGAGGCCTGTGAATAAGTCTGGACGGCGAAGGGGATACACGACCGTTTCCAGGAGAGCTTCCTTGGCCGTTTCCAGGCCGGCTACCTCGCTCCAGTGTACCTCGTCACCGCGGACGACGATTTCGTGAAGGATCTGCTTCGCAGCATTCCTATCAACGCCCGGGGGAAGACGCTGCAAGACTTGCTTTGGCGTCGATTGCATTTCGTCAGTCGAATGGCCATCTGATTCCTGGGATGAAGAATGGCCCGCAGCCACCTTGCCCTTGCTCTTCTGCCCTCCGCGGCTGCGAGCTGTCGAGTTCCCATCTCCATCAGAAGACCCAGAGGCTACGCCGTAGGCGCTTGGTCTCCGCCTGTCATCGTACTGATGGCGGACTGGGGACGCCTGCGGCCGAGCTGGCGACCTGCTGCTTTCAGGCGTTAGGCGAGGATTGAATGACGTCGAAACAGTACTAGTCTTTGGGGACGGCTTCGGTCGGAGAGTTCGACTCTGCATCTCAGGCGACGGCGAAGATGTATCACCAGCGACGAAGGGCTGTGGTAATACTGTTGATGGTGATGATGTTGAAGCTCGAGGACTGCAGTCTATCGAGGGTCGTATATCGCGGGCAGTCCACGCAGCCGCCGCAGCCTTGCTTGCCCCAGGCCGTTCAGCGGATCGTGGTCGCTGCTTCGGCCGTGGCTTCCCCGACCGTAGTGTTTCTCGCATTGTATATCTCCCTGGGGTAGGTGAAGGCGACGGGTTGGAGGTGTTCGTCTCCATGACGCCTGGCCGACGTTCGTACGGCCCATGGGTAGTTTGTTGCGGAAACACCAGCCAACGAGCGCTTTCTTCGAATGTTTGTTTCAATTCGTACGCGCACATGTCACCCCGCGCCCCCACTACGCCCGCGATGCAGCGACCCCACTTTGTAGTATATCAACCAGTGACGTATTCGTACAGTAGCATGTCGAGTGCCTCGGTAGTGTTCCTCTCTCTTTTTTCTTTCCCGTTTCTGTCTTTCCTCTTTTTCATTTCATTTCATTCTTTCTGATCATAACCATCTCATTATGCTTTTGGGGAATTATGAAGTCAACCAACGACATTTGTCGATTGACTCTGAACAAGTCGTGCTTCTTGCGCCGGGTTCCTACCAAGCGTCTCGAACTTACTGGCTTCCTTGAGTAGCAACATCGGACATTACGCCTGAGGCTTCGCCCTCGAAGATTTCACCCATAATTTGAACTCTCAGCAGAGCATCTATCAGTAGCATACAGGACAGGAATGACAAGATGCATCTCCCATGCGTGAGAACTTTGAAGGCTGCCAGATTGCGACGTGGATACGGACACGGAAGTAATTGGGTTCTGCCTGATACATGCAATTCTTTTACCCGAAATTTCGGATTGGAGCCTTCGGGGTCCGGAAGCGCAGGACTGCCTTCCAGTTTCGGAATGCGAAGATCAGACAACAAGACACGGCATCGTCGAGCCAAGGTCTACGAATAAGCTCCGCCCCTTCCAAAAATTCACACGCAAGTCAACCGATGTCTAGAAACAAACACTATTCCTATCCGATCTTCCATTGACGTCGCATGATGCATGGACGTCGGGATTGGTTCCATTGTCATTTCGGTATGATGTGCAACCGATGCAAGTCGCTGTTGCATCTGCTGCCGAACTACCGCAAGCAAAAAGCTGGATTTTCAGGGTCCGCACCATCACCCACATCATGTTCCACTAAGTTAGTGGAATGAGTCTGCGAGTGCAGCCTGAGCTGCCACCGGGATGTGAACTTTGAATATCTATTTTTGCCCTGCTAGCCACAAAAAAAAAAGGGACAAACGAGGAAGAACCCAAGAACCACAGCATGAGAAACCCGTTAAGAAACCTTCAAGGAGGCCATGCCAAGGTGGCAACACTCTCCATAATTTATGTACAATTAGAACCACCCACGGCGGACAACGCTACCTGATTGTTAACCGCGTTCCATGCAAGTCCAATCATCCTTAGAGTGGCCATCATGCCAGGTCGTGATTGCATCCGTCTGCGACAGGTCCACCGCGACTCAGCATGCGCCACCATTTTCTTCGTGTGGAAGTCTTTCACCGGTATCTTTCAGCTCAAGCAACGAATGTCCGCTTGGCGAATCGCGCCAGTCTCTTCTATAAAGGATATGTCAGCTAAATGCCGATTTAATCAGCTGGAGTTGGTGGGTCTCATACGTTTTGACCGCCATTGCCGAAGAAAGACTCGGCCTGCTGCCTCAGCTGGTCAGCGTTAGGGGCACCGCCTTGAGCGCTCTGGTTGTTGTTTTGGCCCTGAGCGTCTTGACCCTGAGCGTCTTGGCCCTGAGCGTCTTGACCTTGAGCATCTTGGCCCTGAGCGTCTTGGCCCTGAGCGTCTTGACCCTGAGCCTCCTGGCCCTGAGCGCCTTGACCCTGGGCTCCTTGGCCCTGGGCTTCTTGACCTTGAGCTCCCTGACCCTGAGCGTCTTGGCCCTGAGCATCCTGACCTTGGCCATCCTGACCTTGGGCGTCCTGGCCCTGGGCGTCCTGGCCCTGAGCATTCTGACCTTGGCCATTCTGACCTTGGGCGTCTTGGCCCTGAGCATCTTGGCCCTGGGCGTCTTGTCCCTGAGCATCTTGGCCCTGGGCGTCCTGGCCTTGTGCGTCCTGACCCTGTGCGTCCTGACCCTGGGCGTCTTGGCCCTGAGCATCTTGTCCCTGGGCGTCTTGTCCCTGGGCGTCTTGTCCCTGGGCGTCTTGTCCCTGAGCATCCTGACCCTGGGCGTCCTGACCTTGGGCATCTTGGGCCTGGGCGTCTTGGGCCTCCGCGTCATCCGCGGCATCGGCATTGGGGTCAATAGCGCCAGGGCCAAGATCAACGGCCTCTTGGGCATCGGCAGCAGCCTCGATGCCGCCGTCGCCGTTGTTCGCGGCGTCATTGACATCGAAGTCGTCACCAACGACGGTAAACTTGTTGCAGTCATCCTGAGCACCTCGCTGAGCGACAGGCATCACGACAGGCTGGTGATTGGAGGCCGAGACGATAGTGCAGACGCGGTAGTTACCAGGGGGGAGGCCTTCCTCCACAACAGCCTCGAGCAGCAGCTGGCCGTTACCAGCGTCGTTGATGCCCTTGAAGAAAGCAAACTGCTCCGGGTCGGGAGGCTGTGTTGGAGCAATATCGGAACCAAGATCCTGGACGGTAACATGGGTATGGCCAATGACGAGGCCATTATCGCTCAGGAACTGTGGTGCTGAGTAGTAGGTAGCGAAAGCGTTGGTAAAGGCACCAGCGACAAAGTTCCGCATCTGAACCTGGATATTGAAAGTCTGGCCAGACTGGATGACATCGCCAGGGCCGGGGTTGATGATGATGGACGAAATCATGGCGTTCTTGGCCGGGATCTGACCGTGAGGGATACCGTTGCAAGATCCTTCAGTGATCTGAAGACCGTTGGTGAGCGTCTCGCCGGCGCAAAAGTTGATGAAGTTGTTCTCTGAAATTCGCGAGGCCACCTGCTCGTCGCTGGCTCCGAGGGCATCGGTGCCATCGAAGGTGGATCCGAGCTGGAGGGCTTCGGGCACGAGTTCGAGGCCGTCGGCGTTTGCGATGTTGTTGTTCAAGTTCTGGGCCGTCGCCACAGCGAGAAGAGCCGAGGCTCCCAAGATGCTCTTTCCAACCATTTTGACCTCTTTTATTACGATTCGTCGTAAATAACCAGAAAAATAAATGAGGGAGAGAGAAGAGAAAGCTCCCCGAGCCGACGAAGAGAATTCGTAAGGAACGACTGATGGCTGCGAGGCTATTAAAAAACAAGACAACTATACAATAGATACACGGTCAACGTGATCTTCTCTTGACTGGCAAGACACAGAAACAGAAAAGAGAGGAATGGTAGACGAGAGGGAAAGGGAAAAAGGAGCGAAAAAGGGTCGAAAGGGGAGATCCGGGGCCAAAGTCTTATTTGAGGAACGAAGGACGATGGCCGACCGAAACGACACGGCCGCCAAAGTTGGTAATGGAGGGAAGCATCTTGTCTTGGCGGCGCGGCAGACGTCGATGAGTGCAAGACGCGAAGATCGATCCATAGTGAGGAAGTGGCGATCCCGCAGTCGCATGGAGATGTTGAAACTGGATGTGAGATCAGGCTTGTCACATCGACAGCTGCGTAGCCTGGCCAGCATAGGGAGAGCCTGAGTGCCTCCTGCAAGGGGACAGGCCAGCCCCGCCAGTTGCCGTGTGCTGGCAAGAGGCGGACCAAAGTGTGGTGGACCCTTGTATCACCGCAAGCATGGAGGGGTTCAAGCTGCGGGCGGAGTTGAGCTGGTGGCAGTTGGCACTGACCCCTTCAGTGACTGCTCACCTGCGAACTGGCGTGGCTTGGCTACGGCATGGTTGGCGTCTGATCTCGGAGGCCACGACCGGCTCTTCGGCTCCTTCCAGCGGTTTGACAGTCCAATGCCACATCTAATCGAGATTCTGCCATTCTTAATCTCGGGCCGGCAAGGAGCTGCGGGGAAGGCAAGGGGTCCGCTAGTGGGCCGCCTTCGCTCTTTGACCCTCGAGTCTCGTCGCACAACGGATCCTCGATTTTACTAGAAGGATTTGATTTTGCTTATGGACTCTTCAGCCATTGTATTTGCCACGCGCACGTTCAGCGCTTGGGAGCATCCAGACTTTGTACCGATTTAGACATGGTGCGGGTGTTCTAGTTCTGCGCTGCCATCTATCGATCACCCATATTTGTCGTGACTTCGTACTCGATGACTAGATGCAGATGCCATTCGACATGTTCCAATGATTTCAGTTGAGAAAGACGACTAAGTAGGCAAACACAGCTTGTCTTGCCCCCGGCCCTCGGCCGTTCCAGCGCGTAGGCTGGTAATCACGAAGGATTAGAGGCTTGGTGTTCCCTCTGTGGGATACTGGGAGGACATTAAGGACGGGGGATGATTAGAAACATGGCTGGTTGGAAGATGTTGATCAGGACAAGCAGTCCAATATTGCTAAGAAGGCGTTAGTGCTTCAGCCGAACTTCAGCTTCAAGTTTCAATGTACCGAGACACCCAGGAGAGCGGTAAAGCGCTTGGTGGATCCCAACGCTACGAAATTGTTTCTATTTTCCGCTGCTCATTCACGAGCGAAGTTACGTCCTCCCACCTAGCACATGGCAAGCCTGATGTTGATGTAGCACAGATGCAGTTTTAAGTTCGGGGATTTTGGTCAGTCGCCAACCCTCTCTCTGACTTCGTAGTTGTCATCTAATTATCCCACCGAACTCTCCCCGGAACCTTGACCCTGGAGTAGCTGGCCCGAGCGTTCATGGTCAAACTGAGATTTTGAATTGCCCGATCCGTCCGATATCACACCTGCCTGTTTCCACCATCGTATCTACCTTCAAACATCGATGGATGTTTAAAAGCCCTGTAGAGAGCCTACCTACATGTATCTGCCCTGCGCCTTCCCTGGCGCTCCAACTGAGTGAATAGACCCCGCCATCTCCTTTTCCCCTTAGGCCTGTACTCCAGTGAATGCTTCAAGAAATCGGATCCCGCCATTTTGGACCTCAACTGGCAAAGACGGCTCCTTGCCGGGATTTCTTTTCAATTTCTGATCGGATTTACGGCACAAAAATCCTCCACAAACAAGCTCATTCGGCGCCTACTACTGTGTTTGTCTTGTGAGTATGAAAGCGATTTGTTTTATCTCTGCAATTCCTATATCGGATCTGGAGAGTCGCGGAGTTCGAAACGTCGATCAGGCCGGGTGAATTGAACCAAGGCTTGCCTTGGCAACTTATTGTCAGCTTTCAAACCCCACTGCCCCCACCGCAAACCACATGTGGCACCACACCACAGACCTTGGACGAGTCAACCGGCAGGGTTGTGAACCCCAGTTGCCCAACTTCTCGATGATTCTGTGCAGCTGCACAGGCCGCTGTAGTAGTCGCTACGAAGTACCTGTGCAAACCGCTCTTTGACAGCCTGAAGGTTCTCACTGGTTGGTCAGACGAAGTACGAATACATCGCGCCTTGACCCTTCGAGAAACAAACTTCCAAATAATCTCAGATTCCGAAGGATGTCAATGAAAATCCGGATGTCCTTCACCCTGTGTCACCCTCGCCGCTGGCCCAACAAAGTGTGGCCATGCTTGGTGCCGATATTCCGAAGGATCATGAAATATGAGGTGAGAGGCAGCAGCACCTAGAGTAGATGAGGTCGATGGATTGCCGACAACAAACTTACAATTTATAACTCTTTATGTCGCTTCCTGGTGATCCAATGTCATTGCGAAGGAAGCGCTCTGCCGTTTCTGATGTAGCCTTCTTATACGTGGGAGCATTTTCGAACCCAGGTAGGAGCAACTTTAGCGTAGAAGTCGGAGAGTTGAAGAATATAGATAGATAGAATCAGTTGCCTTCTTTCCCAGAAATTATCTCAACGATCGCCCCAACCAACGATCTCCTCGGCACGATGCACATCGTCGAGTTCGGGTCGCCATGGCGATCGCAGTCCCATTTCGACCTTCGTGTCTTCGAATCCAGCCCGCCTTTGCCCCCCTCCCCCCCTCAAATGGAGCAAATATATCAATGGAGGCTAACAATAGGAAACCACGCATAACAGACCAAGAAGATGATGATGATTCTGCTTGCCGAATGGAGATTCTTTGGCCCGACATCGTAAAATTGGCAATACGAGTATGTGCTCCGCGACAGCAAGGCTTCCAAGTCCCTGCCTGCCAGCTAATTGTTCGCAGGAAGTATTCGTACTTCGACTGGCTAGCTAGAATTGGATTCCTGCCAGATTGGATTGGCGAGGTAAATGTGGGGACGGTTGACCGCCACAAGAGGCACCGTTCACTTTCTAGCGTCTACGATAGCTGCAGCATGTCAACCATTCACTACTGAACACGCTTTGCAATCGATCAAAGTTTTCACCTTCTCAATTACGTTCCACGTTCCCACTTGTGACATTTAATAGGCATCGGACCATTCCTTCTGCAGATGCGAACTTGGAAACCTTCCAAATCATGTCGTCATCAACCGAGTACCGAACCGGCCACAAAAGACCACGTGAGTGCAACACCTGCAACTGTGTTGTCTTAGTCTCTTCATGTCGTTCCTTCTTCGACAGAGAGGCCATCTCCTTTCGACAGCCGACAAAATTGCCTTCGTTGACACGATGCTAGGAACCCAATCCTTGCCGCCGCCCGAACTGCCACGGCTCGTGGCAGAGCAGCATACGCCGCTTGCGCCGAGCGACAAGGAAACAAAGAGACTAATTGTCGTCCTTGCCAACGCCAGCCTCGAGACGTACAAAGCATCCCACGGCGGACCGAGTCGCAATGCATCGCACAAGGAAGAGAAATATTCGCTGCTCAACAGCGACGAGCACATTGGTGTCATGCGAAAGATGAACCGAGACATCAGTGATGCTCGGCCTGACATCACTCACCAGGTTTGGAGCATCTCGAGCTGGCACCGAGCTTGGCCCTCCCCTGCTCTTCTCGCAGCAGCTAACCCGGCCATGGCTAGTGCCTCCTGACGCTCATCGACTCGCCTATCAACAAGGCAGGCAAGTTGCAAATCTACATACAGACAGCCAAGGGTGTTCTAATCGAAGTGTCGCCGACGGTCCGCATCCCCCGAACCTTCAAGCGGTTTGCCGGTTTGATGGTTCAACTTCTCCACCGTTTGTCGATACGAGGCACCAACTCGCAGGAGAAACTGCTCCGCGTCATCCCGAACCCCATCACCGACCATCTCCCACCCAATTGCCGCAAGGTGACTCTCAGCGCTGACTCGCAGCTTGTTCGTGTCAGGGACTACATCGAAGCCCTGGAGCCCAAGGAAAGCTGCTGCGTCTTCGTCGGTGCCATGGCGAAGGGGCCGGACAACTTTGCCGACGAGTGGGTAGACGAGAAGATTTCCATCAGCAACTATAACCTATCGGCGAGCGTGGCCTGCAGCAAATTCTGCCACGCAGCCGAGGACGTCTGGGGCATCATTTGATTTCGCACCGAAAGGGCCGGGCAGTCGGCATTTCAGTGTTCATTCGGTGGCGCTGGGTGGAGTTTGAAAGCCAGAGGTCCACCTCCATGCGGGAATACAACATTGCCGCCTCTGGAGATGGCCTTGGGAGCTTGGATTTCCTGTGCTTGCGCTATCGCTGTTTTTACAACCAAAACATAGGGCGTTCAACACGGGGCCAAGACACGCTTTCGGTTACTGCAAGCTTGTTCAACCCAGCCTGCAAATTTGACTTATCGCCAGGGACACGTTCGGAAACTCGAGGACTCTTGGCGGTTTTCAGAGGACTCCAACACGAAGTTTTATTTTGCCGCGCGGACCAGGAGGGCATGGCTCGGCCTAAGGCGGACAGCTCGTTTCTTGGTTGTAAGCCTTAGAGCTGAGCGGTGAGAGGAAGGGAGGATTTTGGATTGCAGGTGACGAGGCTCTCCTCTTGATTTGTCCCCAATGGTACCTGAACTGTGTCGATAGATATGAATGCCAATAGGAAATATGAACTAAGTGGGCCATTTTTCTTCCCATTCTCGCTGGGTGCTGCTTCTCTGCATGATGCAATTGACATTTTCAACCCAATTAATGCGGCTCGTTGGTTGTCATTCTCTGGAATTTGAACGAGGCGAATCGTGCAGGCTTCGAGGTTGAAACCGGATGCGGCTCGTATTAAATCGAGAAAGCAGGCGACAGGGAGCTAGCCTACTATCCTATGAATTGCAGATCTCAGGCCCGATAATCGGCTCGCATCGCGTCAGGCTGGCAAGGTCGCCGATCCAGAACAGTACTGCTGACTTTCAGGTCGAAGGGTTCGGACAAATGCATTCCTACTGGACATATTGTGAGGCGAGCCCTGCCACGTACGTAGGGTGGCTAGGTCAGTTGTTGAGCGAGGCCTCGGTGCCGAATAAACGAGAGCCACGCAGTATCTGGCTTGTGCAGCCGGGACCGCTAATTTAGGTGGCCATGCCTAACATCCATAACTTGCCTCTTCGTCAACCCTTGGTTGAAACGAGTTTTGCGTTGCGTATGTCTCTCTATAAGTATCTTCCCGCTTGCCCGTGGCAGGCCTGTCTTGGCTGCAAAACATCTACGGAATAGATGACCAAAGAAAGCTACTGTCACCCTCAAACTTCAAACAGTCTGGGTCACAATTGTCACGTGGGGTAGACGATTAAAATTCTGAAAAGGGAAAAAAAAGGGTATGTTCACTTTCTCATCATAGATGGGACCCGAAGCCTGAAGGTGCGAAATAGTTGCGCCCGAGGCCCCGTGGTAGTTAAGCGCCTTGCTGCACGTTCCTCCCCTCATCACAGCTGCACGAGCTGCATCCTGCCCACCACAGCACATGAAGCCCTGTGAACTTGGTGAAGGCTCCCGCCTGCAACCGCCGTTGAGAAGCACAATTCGCAGTTTCGCGTGCATTTTTTTCGTCACTTGCACAAATTAACCCCACCATCTCAGCCCCTCCGCCACCACTACCTGCCAAGTAGTGCCTTCGTCCATGTTACTGATGTAGAATTAGACGCCCAACATCTACCTCTGTTCTGCACTATTCCCTGTCGCCTCACACCCGAAAGTGCACCTCGGACAATATATCGCACGAAGAGCAAGCGTCCGCACAGGGTGCCTCGGAGGTGTTACAGCCAAGACAGGGACGCAGGGCTCTCCAGTCTCCACGCAGACGCAGATCAGGTCGCCGCCTCAAGTGACCGCAGAACCAATTGTTCCTCCTCTTCCCACCTCGAGTCTTGGGTCCAAGCGACCACGAGAATCAGATGATTCCCTATCTAGACGTCTCTCACTTGCCATCATCCACGTCTTTCTATTCGGCTGTTCTGCAGCCTCTTGGCTTGTATTATATACTACAGGCGCCCTGCCCTGCTGACGAGCATTCTTCGCCCCTTCGCACTGTTACATTCGGCGAACGAGCTCCTTCACCGACGCCTATCTTGCAACTTCGTGAAGCTGCCACCAACACTGCTCCTCTGAAAATATCCCGCATCGTGCTTGCCGCGTCGTCATCCGCCGTTGTCGATCAAGTCCGCGCCTGTGCAGAAAGAGCTAAAGGCGCCTCAATCTCCAACCCGTTTTCGGTCACCTTCGCAAACGCGACCAGCAGCCCAGGTGATCACGCCACCATTACCGACTTTGACGGCAACATCATGGAGGTAATGTCAACCCGCGATTATTCGCCGTCTCTCTATCGCGATGCCCCGGTTCGGCACACCCAATCAACACAGCAAGAAGCTCGGCGCATTTTGAATTGGAATTATGATGTGGCGCGATCGGAGCCAACGGAATCCATCATGGACATTCCGGCTTCGCGAGCCCTCGGCCACCCCACCACGATCCGACGGAGCGTCACGACGTCGACCTATGAGTATCCGATAAGGTCGGATTCGGGCGGTATTAGCGCCGGTTCCGCAGCAGGTCTTGCCGCTGCCGGTGCTCTTGTTGGTGCTGGGATCGGGGCTCTTGTGACTCTCTCGTCCATGAAGAGCGACCGCGCGCGAGCCCCGATGCAAGAATTCGAAGCGCCCTCGGTTCAGAGAAGGTCGACATATCCTGAAAGGCTGCCGTCAGAGCGAGGAAGCCGAGGGGATCGCTACATCGAAGTGGAGCGCACGACGGTGCAGAAAATCCGCTATCCCGAGGACTATCTGCCCGCCACGAGCAGTCCCCTACGTGCTCCGCCGTCGAGATACAGCCAAGCCGGGAGCACAGCAAAGAGCCGGGCTGTCGACGACACGTACGAACGCGACGGCCGGTCAACAAGATACGAGGCCAGCCGGGCGGGCACGTCCCGCACGAGAAGCGAGGCCCCGACGCAGCGGATGCCGCTCCTGCTTACCGAAGCCGAACATCGCAGCCAGGTGAGCTCGAGACCGAGCCACAGGAGTCAGTCCCGCCATGCATCGTCCCATCACTCTTCGGTCGTGGATATGGAGCCCCCCGTCACGTACGCCCGCAGCCACCGTTCGGATGCACGATCGTCGGTCACCGTGCGACCGGCATCCGCTGCGGTCCCTCATGTCACCGAATTGGTGACACGAAACAAGCCTGGAAGCCGGGTAACTGAAACGCAGACTGTTGTTAGGCTACCTTCAGCTTCCAAGTCGCACGTCTCGCGCCCTCCCAACGCCAGTCGTAGTGGGAGCATCGTCTCGGCTCGCCAGTTGCCACTGCCACGTAGCTCCGTCATGAGCAGCCATTCGTCGGCCTGGGAGGACGTGGATGACCATGGTAGCGTTGCTCCAAGCGACAGCATCAGCTGTGCGGGGAGTCGTCGGAGGTCTCGTTCATACTATTGATGAAGGTAAAGAGTGTACAGGGGTATTTTGTTGCATATTGTTTCATTTTATGGCATGGATTTTATGGGGAGTTCTTTCGCATCTTAAGAATACAACTACAGAGCAATCTTCTATATAAACACTGCCTAGTACCTACTCATAATAGGCTAGCTTTCATTCATATTTGCGAATTCATGTTATAGGCGACAATTGCGATGACAAGTGACTGCTCAACGATGGTAGAGACAGGTGAAGCCCCCCGTCAATGAGGCCAAAAAAAAATAAAGCCTCGAGGTTGTCGGGGAAGATACCCTTCAGAAGTTTCCAAGTTTGCTGCAGGTGAAGTTTCGACAGACTCTAACGGGTGTTAGTCATGACGAGTATCCATAATCCAACTGGCTCCCACGTTCCGATTGTCGGACCGCCACTCAAAAAATGCGACATTTAAAGGACTAAATCAACCGTTCAAAACAAGCTCTCTGGGTTGTTCTGTTCAACATCAAGTATACATCTGTTGGTTGTCCGCGGGCCTACGATTTTGCATAGCCAGATATCAGAGAGGCCACGCTACCTCAGCCGCTCTACCGATGACGGCAATCGAGCTCGGGGACTCGATCCCGGTCGACACAGAACATGTAAGACTCCAACCCCCCAACTACCTCGGCGACTTCGAAAGTGCTAACGACACATGTAGGCGGTTAGCGTTTCCCTGCCCACATGGGCGGCGAACATCGGGTATGAAGAGGGGGAACAATGGGTCGTCTCCAAGATGAAGACCGGTTATCCCAGATTTTTCATCCACAAGACCATATCTCAATTCGCCGACGATGTGGCGGCGGAGCACGGCCACGCCGGCCAGAAAGCAATGCTCTTCCCCACGCCTAAGATTGCTCGCAGGTGCTTCAAGTTCATGCACTCGATGCTCAAAGATGACACTTTGGAGTTGGAAGTCTTGGATTTGGAGCTAGCTACCGACAAGGGCACATTTCCCAGGTGGCTAACCTCCCTCTCACCCACCATATCTGCCGTGGTATGCGAAAAGAAGCACTTTCCCGTGGCCAAACAGTTCTGGCAACACACTGGGGAGGGTGTATCGAGCCGACGAGCAGAATATTACCATGGACTGTACAAAGAAGGGCTTCTGCGAAGGCGAGGCCAGGCGCCTCGAGACCAGCTGTCGTCCACCAGAAGCCCGCCCAGGGGACCCAGGAGGTACCAGCGGCCATCCTCTGTGGCGCTTCCCACGGGCCCAAATACCAACCACGTACGCATACATAGCCCCCCATCGGGCGACGATGAGTCCAAGGACTCGTTTCGATTCCTCGAGGAACGCTTCGGTCGCAACTTGGATCTTTCTCAGGTGGCAAGGGCTAAGTCGGCAATCCGTAAGAGAATTGCCGGCGCCATGACGGCAAACGTGATGGGTGACCAGCCCAGTCGAAATTCGTCCATTGAATCTAATTCTAGGGGGATATCGAATCTTGACGAAGGCGACGTCTACCTGTATCCGTGCGGCATGAATGCTATCTTCCACGTCCACCAAGCCCTTTTGTCGGCCCGAGGCGAGCGCAAGAGCATCAACTTTGGATTTCCCTACGTCGACACGCTCAAGATCCTCGAAAAATTCGGCCCAGGGTGTGTTTTCTACGGACGTGCGTCTTCTGCTGATCTAGACGACCTAGAGGAGCGGCTGTCGAAGGGCGAGAGGTTCTTGGCCCTCTTCTGCGAATTTCCGGGAAACCCGTTGCTTACATGTCCCGATCTCAAGCGCATTCGCCAGCTTTCCGAAGCTTTCGACTTTGCCGTAGTGGTGGATGAGACCATCGGTACTTTCGCAAACATCAACGTGCTCGAGTTCGCCGACGTGGTGGTCAGCAGCTTGACCAAAATATTTTCTGGCTCCTGCAACGTCATGGGCGGCGGAGCCATTCTCAATCCCAACCGCCCTCACTACAGAGCCATCAAGGAGGCGTTGGAACGAGACTTTGAAGACACGTACTGGCCCGAGGACGCTGTCTTCATGGAGAGCAATAGCAGAGACTTCGATGCGAGGGTCGACAAGGTCAATACCAATGCCGAGGCCATCTGCGAGGTCCTTGTGCAAGATGCCCGCGTGAAACGTGTGTACTATCCAAAGTACAACGAGTCGCGGCCCAACTACGACATGTGCAGGCGTCCGAATGGGGGATATGGCGGGCTCTTGTCGGTGGTGTTCAACAAGCCGAAAGATGCCATGGCCTTCTTTGATGCCCTCGACACGGCGAAGGGACCAAGCTTGGGTACCAACTTCACTTTGACGTGTCCGTATATCCTCTTGGCCCATTATCAGGAACAGGAGTGGGCGGCTGCGTACGGCGCAGACCCCAGCTTGATCCGAGTCAGCGTTGGGCTTGAGAGGCCAGACGAATTGAAGGTGCGGTTTTCCAAAGCGCTCGAAGCGATTCCAACTTAAATTATATCACATGACATAGTGTTGGGTACGATAGATTGGTCCGTAGATTTCCACACCGTGCTTGAGCTTATTTGTCCCGTCCCGTTCTTCTCCCCCAGGGAAATTCTTCCGCAGGAAACTTTCGAGCTTATGGTCAAGATTAGCTATTCTCCTGTCAGCAGCCGTCACCGTCGGGGTCTCAACGACAAACAAGGGGTCGAATCGGCCGAGATGCTGGCGGGTGGCGAGACCCATACACACCGGACAGAGATAGCTGGTCATTTGAGCGAAAATAGAACCCAATTCTGATGGAATTTGCGCGCACATGTCCTGTGTGATAGAACCGGAGAGTAGCTTCTTGGCTTGGACAACTGTTGGAACGGCCTTGCACCCGTGAGGGAAGTCCTCTTGACGAACTGCAGGGACAGTTTCCTACTAGCCCTGACTCCTGTATGGCGGTGGAAGTCGTAAAAATGTGAGAAACCCACTCTTACTGATGTTCGCAATAGCAAATTGATTACTCTCTTGAAAATGCAAGCCTCTAGCCAAGGTCGTATTAATAATCGAAAACCGATGCAGCGCCTCTCAGCTATCCCAGAGTTGGAAGCCCTATGTCAACCTCCGCTTCGTAACTTCGTCCTTAAGCAAGTAAGCTTCTCGACTGTGTTGCCTGTCTCGACTGGTGGCGGCGCTATCCCAGAATTGGTCCCATTTCGTGTCTCCACAATGTTGGCGATAATCTCCCTCGTTCTTGGCGTGAGTGTGCCACGAACCAATGCGCCATCCTGAACGTGCACGGCGATGGTCAACTGAGTTTGCAGTGTCTTTGGTGTGGTCGCTACGCCGCCATCAATATTTAGTCCCATACATCCTTTGGGATGCTGCATCATTGGAGTTAGGAGCATACTATCCAGCCAATATTCAAGCGTAACGTGCAACCCGGCCACAGGCTCAAACAAGTAATGTAATATACTAGAACCTAGTATCCAGTCCGCGATTATCTTGCAGAAAACAGAGCGGGCGGTGTCGCATGACAACTTTTCGTTTCGGGTTCGCAGCGATGGAGTCCTAGAATAGTTTTGGTGCGAGGTATACCAAGCTAGGGGTAGGGTTATGATC
>Ga0247774_1000383_pt1 | contig 21871 bp, 18 predicted proteins | sample UWRJL001104B6_FD_179933 | JGI IMG/M metagenome (GOLD analysis project Ga0247774, IMG submission 179933) | Plant litter microbial communities from Arlington Agricultural Research Station in Wisconsin, United States - UWRJ-L001-104B-6 | ecosystem: Environmental > Terrestrial > Plant litter >... | reverse complement strand
GCCCGGATGCCCCATCATCTTTGTCGCAGATTTCATGGGCCCCGAATGAGGACCATGATGCCGAGGGAGACCTTTCAACGGCGGCAACCGAGTCACAGCGAGAGCTGGACGTGGGAGAAGCGTCCCGGTTCTCATGGCGACCCAAGCCTTCAGCCACTAGCACCAGCCTGTCCGAGGCAACTACTTTGGCCGAGGCGAGTTCTTCGCCGTCCGGAACTAGATGCATCACAGATGGCGTCTCAAATAACCCAAGACAGCGCACCATTGGAATCGAGACTCTGTATTCCCCACCGGAGGGGCTGTTGGCAACTGTCGACATTGTTTTTATACACGGAATTACCGGCAGCTCCCGTGGTACATGGACCTACAGGAGGAAAGGCGTCGAAGTCTTCTGGTCAGCCGAGTTGTTGCGGCTCGACATCCCTGACGCGAGGATTCTGACGTTTGGCTATGACGCCAATGTGGTCAACTGGACGTCAGCGGCATCCGCGAATCGGCTTGCAAATCATGCCGAGAATCTGCTAGGAGGTCTCTCTCGTTTCCGAGAGCGGTCCGAGTCTTCGCACCGGCCCGTCATATTCGTCATGCACAGCCTGGGCGGCTTAGTTGTACAAAATGCCCTGGATCTGTCTCGCTCAAGCCCCGAGCCCCATCTTAGACTTCTGGAAGCGTGCACGACGGGGTTAGCTTTCCTAGGAACCCCGCACTTTGGGTCTGACCTGGCTTCCTGGGGCGCCTTCTGGACGTCGGTGGTGAACCTCGTCAAGACTACGAACACGAACATTGTCCAGGTCCTGCACCCAGACTCTGAGGTGTTGGCCATAGTGCAAAGGAAATTCCATGAGGTCCTGCGCATTCGCCAGTCCCAAGGAAACGCTATCAAGGTCGCATGCTTTTATGAAGAGCTCCAGATGGCACATGTTGGCCTGGTTGTTCCCATGAGCTCCGCCATTCTCCTAGGGTATCCAAGCTATGGCATCCATGCTGACCACCGGGTATTTCGTGAACCGCCCTACATCTCCACTGCTAGCTAACTCATGCGGACGTAGGAAATGGTAAGATTCGAAAGCCGGCATAATAAACACTACGAAAGTGTCACTGCAGAGATTGTGCGATGGACTAAGGAGATTCGAAGCGCCGTATCACAGACCACCGAGGTCCAAGAGGAATGTCTCCGCGCCTTATATTTCGATGGGCTCGACTCTCGGGAGACCGCCATTGGTAGTCCGATGAATGATACATTCCAATGGGTTTGGGACACGACTCGCTGCACATTCGTGGACTGGCTGACTCACCTGGGTGGGCTGTACTGGGTTCGAGGGCGAGCATCATCGGGGAAGTCGACGTTGATCAAGTATATTGCGACGGAGTGCGTGGAGATGAGCAAGCCACTGACGGCCCGAGAGCCCATCGTCCTCGCGTACTACATCGACAAGAACTGCCAGAACCCGCTTGGTAACACACTTCAGGGCATCTCACGGGCGCTTCTCTGGAAGCTTCTGCGCCGCGATGGTTATTTCTTCAGATTCGTGTTGCCTCTTTACGAGGAAAGGAAAAAGACACGGCAAACAGCGACCTGGGAAGCCGACTTCACGACAATTCTGGCCGGCATCTTGAAAGAGGAATGCCATCGGCCCATCTGGATATTCATAGACGGTCTAGATGAGTGCTCTGACGATTACGTCGACCTCGCAGACTCGTGCAACGCACTTGCAAGCATGTCAGCATCCGGCGTTCGAATCTGTATATCGAGTCGGCCAGAGCAGGAGCTAAGCTGCACTTTGAACGCGGGAAAGGCAAATGTCCTTGAACTCCAAGAACATACTGCTGGCGATATCAAGACTTATACCTTGGCGGAAATCAACCGCCTCGAACCATTCCTCGATGTAGTCGCCCGCCAGCATCTACTCCGCTATCTTACGAAAAGAGCAGGCGGCCTATTCATGTGGGTGAAGCTTGCGAGCCGAGATGTTGTACGAGAATGCATTAGGGGCGAAACAGACACAACCTTACTCTGCCGCCGACTAAAACGCCTGCCACGAGAAGTGAAGGATCTGTATCTCGACATCTTGGACAAGCAGACACGATCAGACCATAACGTAAGGTTGCAGTCTCTCGCAATGCTCGGCATAGTGGCGGCAGGGCGACGGCCATTCACTCTCCAAGAACTCGACTTCCTCGTAGGGAGTGTCCTAGCAGACAGTCCGCTTCCAATCCCGATAATCCCCGTAAACGAGCAGGCCATCCGAAGAAAGATTGACACCAGAACAGGCGGCCTGCTTGACTGCCGAAGCGGCCGGGTGGTGTTTTCGCACGACACGGTTGCCGCCTTTGTGCGCGGCTTCCTGGCCGAACAAGATGACCTAGTGGAGCTTAGGCTTGGTCACCTTGGAATTGGCGCCGTGTGCGTATCTCTCCTCCATGACGACCAAGCAGTACTGTCTTCTCTCAAACAGCTCCAGGTTTATGCAGCGCGGCATTGGGTCTACCACGTCCGGCTGGGACGTCAGAGGGAGGCCGTTATCCAAGTCGCTTCCAGGAGAAAGATACCAGTGCGGAACATCGACTTTTGGTATTGGCGACAGATGCACCTGGCTCGCTGTTGGGATAGCTCGGCATCCGCGCCGCTGTCATCACACCCGGTCTCGACCTGCCTCAGCTTCGTCGTTTTTTCTATTATACCCCCAGAGATTTTCCACCATTCCGTCCGAGAGGTTGGGGACTCCGCGTTACCCAATATACTCAGTACCCTGCTAAACCCGGAGAGGTGGCACCACCTGGATAGGGATGTCCTCATCTGGTTTGAATTCGCTCCTGGCTACAGGATAGGCATTCATGCCGAGCAAATGCTTCGCGACAAACTGGGTAAAATTTCTTGCGTGGTTTCGAGTCCCATATCGAAAACGTCAGCACGCGACACCAACTTAGCGGCAGCGAGCCTTCAAGAAGCAAAAGCACGTTCAATCTCACCCATGGTGGATCCTATGGCGGCTCCTTTTAGAAAGCCGGGCGAGAAGCATAATCTCGATTTTGGCCAGGTCTTCCAGGCTGCCAAACAGACGCGTCGGGTAATATGCGCCACAACCACTCTTCAGAAGAAAAATGAGAGGTTGATAGTGAGTTGTGACCTGGCATGTGAGGAGAAGGAATGCCGAAAAATATCCCAAGGGGAAGACTGGATCGACCTCCATGTCGACGCTGAGAACGAGCAAGATGCGGCAGGGAGTCCTTCCCGACGCTTCGGCGACCCTATTAGTGACGAAGACAAACGGACGTGGGACCCAAAGCTGCCATGCGACATCAAAGAGGTCTACGCCGACCGGGTTCTTCTGGACGAGCTCCGGGTGGTTATATGGCACTATACCCGGTTGGGCTGGGACGCGGAGAGAGCCCATCTTCAGTTGGCTAGTCCAATACACTACGCCGCCTTTTTTGGCCTGAGTGCCATCATCGAGAAGCTTTGCGACCACGGTGCTGACGTGAATCATGTTTCGGCCGAAAGCGAGTACGGAACGCCCCTCCTGGCGGCCATCTGGGGCCTCAGCACACGCGAATATGCCACCATCAACAACTGCGCCATTAAGACTCTGGTCCGTCGCGGGGCGCGCGTTGACACTGCCGCCAACGCGAGCTATCTTGGCGTCCGGACGCCGCTCGCGGCCGCTGTGAGATTGCACGCCGGCTATAGGAAACGCGCCGGCGTCGACTCGGGTGATCTCACCGAAGCAATCCGGACGCTCATCGATGGGGGTGCTCGGATCGACCCGGCCACGAGGGCCATGGCATCGGCTAGCCCCCATCTACGGCGATACTTCACCGAACGATCCTGGGCCGACTTCTCTTCATACGCAGCATCGATGGCCGCGACGCCACCAATTCCCATCCCCAACAGCGAGGGGCGCCTTGCAGGCAAGTCGATGCCTGCTGCGAGGGGCGCTGGGACTGTTGGTGACTTCGGTCCATTCAGGATGGGCATGGGCATGGGCATGAGCGGCGGGCTAACATACCAGGGGCTGGTGCGTCCGCAAAGCACGGGAACCTGGCTTGGACGGTTGACAGGCGACTCTCCTCAGCAAATTGCACCCGTACCTGCATCGCCCAGGATTGGGGGGGAAAGCCCCACAAGCGGCGAAATAGCTCAGATAGTCCCAGATCTGAGTCTCTAGATTTGGCCATTTAGCTAGATATGTCTCGGCTCGAAAATTGTTAACGCCGTTGCAAGCTTTCCCTATGGCCAAGCGCCAACATTGTCGACATAGGAGCCCTTAACGACAGGCTCGGTCGGGTGTTCCCCCGGTTCTCTTGCCGTTATCGAAGCATTGTACTAGCACGTGGGTAACTCTTACGCCAGAAGCCTCCGAGGCGAACCAGCCGAGGTAGTTGAGTCAACATATTTAGAGGTTGATGAAATCATAAGTGTCTACTCGTGTATGTTCGTAGCGGCGCTTGCTACGACGATAGAGCTTGTCAGGTGCCTCGACAGGCTGGTAGGACTAAAAGTGAAAAGTAACGACGGAGCTCGTCGCATACCTTTTTCGGACAACCGTAGGTGAAAGGAGTCTCACGAATTGAACGTAGGGCCAGGTAGACGGCTAGTTGACGTCCTGGAAGGCCTTGTTTGTTTCGGACGGTGACGTTGCGGACGTTCACGGAGACTACGTGCTTGATTTATGCCGCATTGGGCGAGTGCGTGCAGTGGATTTCTTCGAAGCTTACGCCAACAAAGTTAGGTTGGGATGCCTAGGAGCCTATGCTGCTGGTTTTGTAGCAAGTCATGTTAGAGATGAGGATGTTGGTTGAATATTCCATATGTCGGAAAATGTCTAGTCTCGCAAACGTACTTGTTCGAGACGCGTATCTTGATGATCCTGCTCGTATGGACAGCTCGTTTAACAAAGAATCAAATCAATTATCGACTTCAGATAATGGATCAGACGATCGTCAAAACCAAAGCACCTATTCGTATCCCCCTGACTAAGAGCGATGGCTACCAAGGTCATTTTCTGAAGCTACGCTGTGCTGCTAATGCCTCGCATCGGAGTCACTTCACTCCCACCTCTTCCAATACTGAACCAACTGCTCGATCGCCTCATCCTGCTCCTTACTCCGTCCCTCCTCCTGATCCATCTTGGCTAACTGATTCCTCACCCTGTTCTCCACCTTTCTTCGTTCCAACACTGACTCCTCCAGCATGCCCAGTTTCCCCTCCCGGCACGCATTGGTAAAAACGTCGCGCATCCTCTGCGAGTACAACTGACACGTATTTGCGCCCGCTAACTTTCTCAAATAAAAGGACCTAGCCATGTCCTTCCCCGCTTCCCCGCTAGCCTGGCGCGGCTCCACGACCTCGTGGAAGCAAGCTTCGCACACTGTCAACTCCGGTAGCTGCTCCATGACGTACCACCGCGAGTTCGGCAGGGGCGTGTCCTCGCGACACTCGGGCACGCTGACGAGGGCGTCGATGTCTTCGGCGAGAGCCGCAATATCGGGGGAGGAGCCTACGGCGAGCGCCGAGTCGGAGGCGGTCTCGAGGGCGTCGAAGAGGAGAGTAAAGCGTCGGCGTTCGATGGTAAAGTGCATCGCGCAGGTCCCGCGGGTTGCCTCGGCGGGTCCGTCCAGACGGGCGAGTACCCCGCGTAGGTTGGGGAGCAAAACCTCGACCGTCTTCGAACATTCGTAGCAGACGGTGAAATCCGGGATGAACCGCCCCGTGGCAGGGTTCCGGATCGAGTGCCAGAGACGCGCGGTGCGGCGGTTCCCGCTGCACGCTTGGTTCCTGGCCGCCACGTCGGATTCTACGCTGTCGATCTCGCCAAAGAGGCGGAGATCCGGTATGCGATTTTTGAGAGTCAGCAGGTATGCAATGCGGTACCATGGCGTGGAGCCAAAATCGCAGGCTATTTTTTTCTCCCGTGGCCGCCACGGCATGGGCAAGAACTGAGCCCGGTACGGAGTATTTGCAAACACGCGCGTGAAGCAGTTCGGGCAAATGTTGAAATTTTCGCATCGTGGAAGAGTTAGCCAGTCAGACATGCCCGCCACGCCTTCTCGCCGAGGACAATCGGGCAAGGGCGGGAGGCCACCTCGGTCGACATCTTCCGAGTACCGTCGATAGCTTCCAACTGCCTTGTCCGGTTTCATGTACATTGTTGCCGGTACGAACGGTCCGGGCTGCCACGAGTCCTTCGGCGGTGAGGGCTGCCAAGATTGTGCTGTGGGATGGGAAGGAGAAGGTCCGATATACGCCGCATCATTGGCATACTCGTACCCCGGTGCGGCTGACCTTCGCCTGTCCACCATATCCCGAGGTCCGGCCGGCGTCGGAATGGGCATTGGCATCGCTGGCATTGCTGGCATGGTGGTTGGCTCACGGGACCGAGATCTCGGGTCCCGAACGCTTCGCCTGCCGGTCAAGCTTGGCTGTAATAGGTCGTCGTCGGGATAAGGAGCAGGCGGTGCATCTGGGTGCTGTATAGGCATTGTAGCGGCTGAACGAGGACCCTGCGCAAATGCGTCGCCGTAGTTCGGAGGCGGCATGGGAGATCCTGACACGTTGGATTTTGATCGTGCCCGTGAGTGAGCGCCTGGTGCTCTTGGCCCTCCAGGACCCAAATGGCCGCTCGTCTTCTCCTCCTGCGTGACTGATGGCCGGTGCCGGTAGCTCGACGCTGTCCTCCTTGGCGTGCCATCCTCGCCAGAGGAGTAACCCGAAGTCTTCTTACGACTAGGTGATTCTCGCTTCTTCTGAGTCGAGACTCGTCGCGGCATTTTCTCACGATCCTGCCGGCTGCCACCTGGCGGTGATGGGCTGCTTTTCTTCTCCCGGCGCCTTGGGGCCGGCGACTCGCTAGTCCTCCTTTCATGGCCAGGGGGCCTGGTCCTTTCGGTCGATTTAGAACGTTCCTTGGAAACGGACCGTTCACGTTCCCGAGAGAATTGCCTTTGATGTCTCTCGCGGTCTATTCGCGGATGCCGGCCCATCGTTGGGCTCGACGAATGGCTCGCAGATTTGCCATGTCCGAACCGCTTGCCTGTCGAGTGGGCTCTTCCTAAAGCCGGGCCGTTCTGACGGCTGCTATAGTCAATAGAAACTTCCTCCCTATCCCTTGTGCCCTGTTTAATAACGTCGGGTGACAAAAGACCATCTCGGGATTTCCGAGTGCTGTGTCGCGGCGAAAAGTAGTCCGGGTCTTGCTGTGGCCTGCTACGGGACCTGTTGCGGCCCATGTTCGAGTTATTCCGACTGGAAGAGGACCCGACTTCAGTAGACAGCGGCGGGAGGTCTTTGTTACTTTTCTTCCTCCGCATCCCAATCGGAATAGGCGGTGTATTGAGCGTCGAGGGCGAGCTGGGCTGACCTGTCTTGTACTTCCTGCTCGTGTTGGCCACATACTCGTCGCCGTTCACTGGTGAGTCGTTCTCGTAATCAGGCGAAGCATCATCGTCGCCCATGCCTGGTTGGTAAAAGACCCATTTTCGCTCCGTGTTTTCGATGTAATCTACCATGTCAATTATGACTGGGTTTTGGTCGATGTCGCCACGCGACTTAACCTGCTCGTTGGGAAATTCTGCTTCTGCATCGTCATCTTCAACGCTCGGCGGTGGTGGACGGCGGACGTTCGATGGCTGTCTAGATCGATTCAGCGAGCGGCCCAAGGGCTTCGTATCGTACGACGACGTCGTGGTCGAGGTCGAGGTCGAGGTCGAACTGTATCCAGACAACTCGATGCGCTCTGAAGGTCGCGAGCTGTATCGTGATTGCCTTTCAACTGGTGACTGTGCATCTCTGTTGCCCGCGTCGCCCGTCAGTAACAAAACACCGATGCAACGCCCGAGAGAAATGTCGATTGCGCGTGCGCATACTTACGGCTGAGGGCTCTTTCCCCTTGACGTCTGGAAGGATCCCACCTCGAGGATCTTATTGATGTCGAACTGTGAGTCTGCCATCTTCGCCCATGTCCCATGAATATCGCCGAGGCCTTCGGGGTTTAGATTTGCGACGGATGGTACGTCATAGTATTGTTTGGAGTTGCAATAAAGAAGACAAATGGCAGCCGCGTTGATTCCAGAACAAATTCCGAAGAGCAAAATCGAGATCGAGACGAAAGGGACAGTAGATGGGAAATCAACTCCCAGGAACAAGTGCAAGGTGGATGGATCGATTATCGGGAGGGGGCTGAGAGAGAAGAGAGGAGTGGAGCAGTGGGGCTAGGTACAATGAGGATGGTCGACGGAGAGTTGCGATGATGTCTTGCAGCCACCCGCTGAGCTAAAATGCTTGGCGTTTGCCCCCGCGGAAAACCCGTCGTTCTCATCAAGGAGTATACTAAGTGGAAGAGACAAACCCTCCAAAACCCCCCCTCAGGAAATGAAAACCTGATATGTATATATTTTCCAAATCGAGACGCGGGAGTCTAGCCGCGTGGCGCGCGGCAATTTTTCGTTTCGCGTCTCAAATTTCCTGGTAGCTAGCACTGAATCCGCGAAGCGATCGTACTGAGAACCGAGCCAGGCTCAAGGCTGGGGGAGGATAGGCGACGTCGATAACCGCCAACCAGGCACATGAAACAACCGCGGACGAGGCTTCGTAATAAGCCCAACGTTCTTCCTTGAGGACAGTGGGAGGTTGTGTACTGCCCATTCGTGAGACGGGGCCATGCCAAAGATGGAATAAGAGGCGCAGCTGTTGGATTGTCGGGGTGTCGGGAGGCGTGCAACGGACCCGTTCTACTGTACCTGGATGACATAAGATCTACATGATGAAGGTCAAGGAATTTAGCCACCCCTAACCTAAGGATTTTGGGGATATAGGCTTCCACAAGATTGATATTCTAAAAGCATTTGGTCTTGTGTCAAGGTTCCTCTTTTCGAGGTGAGCTTCTTCGAGAGGGCATGTGGAGGGCGTTGAAAGTCTCCATCACCTGCCACTGCCCACCCTACTATCTTGGCAATACGACTGACCACCAAACCTTACAGTGGGATGATGCAGTTGCTTCGACGCCAACAGGTCCCTGGATTTCATGTCCCGATACCTCTATACCGCAGCACTAATTGTGTGCAATATTTTTGACTTTACCTTGTCGAGATCGAAGATAGAAGATTGCCAACCCAACCGAGCCTACGAGAAATATGCCCAGGCCCTGGCCCGGCTGAGATATAAGAACTCGGACTACCAGAAGACCGCTGACAACAGCAAAGATGACGGGGTTTGCTGTGGATGTCTGGTACGAAACTGTCGCCGGGCTGCTGCCTTCCCTCCGCCGTATAATGAGAAGTCCGACCACGGACGCGAAGAAGAAGGCGTACTCGGCCAAACCTGGGCACTAAATCAGTCGCCAATCGGTGAAAGAAACTGGCAAAAATGTCTTACCGATAAAGGTGACAAGCCCATTGAAGGTCCCAATAAGAAGATAGAACGACGCCATGAGCGCATTCATAGCCAAAGCGAGTCTATCACATTTGTCAGTTTGCTGGCCACATGCGACGAGGTTGCTCACTGGCGCTCACATCGGAACCGACCGCTCCCACCTCAATCGCCTCGTCCTCTCGGCAAACCATTTCATGGGCCCCGAAAGAAATCCTGGGAGGAACCCGTCAAAATACTCATCCTCGTGTTTGGGGCCCGAACAATGCGAGTTTGCAAGAATGCTCGGCAAGTATCCCCTCTTGCTAGCCGTCACGGCCAGTATCGCGGTGGCAAAAGTATTGGCATTGAGGGCCCCCATGGCCGATATCGACACCGCGATGGAGTACAAAAATCCACCCCACCCACCGAGGGTCCGTCTTGCAAACTCCTGTGGATCATGTAAGTTTCCGTAGCTCGGACAGCAATGTGTGGTACGGCAGATACGCCCAGCCAACAGTGCAGAATGGAATGTGAGCGTGCCAGCGTCAGGAGTGACTCACCACAGCAACTGTGCTACTGCTTCGCATGACATCCAGTGGAAGGCAAATGTAGAGAGCCACATTCATCAGGGCAAAGCCAAGAATCACAGTGGTCATAGAGCCGTGAATGACGATGGGCAAATCACCTTCCGGGTTTCTCATGTTGCCCATCACAAATCCAACAGTCTCCCACCCTCCGTAGCAAAAGAGGGCTCCAAAGAGCGCCGTGCCAAAGTTCCCGAGCCACGACCAGGCATCGGGGGGCTGTAGGTCCGTCGAGCCAAACCAGCCGCTGTCGGATTGCGGAACACCCTCACCCTTCCCCGACAAGAGAAACAGACCGCCGATTACCACAATACTTGAGAGCGCAAGAAGCTTGATCACCAAGAACATATTGGCAACTTTTGCCCCCGCCGTAGCCCCTATCCCGTTGATGAACGTCACCGCCGCGATGCAGAGCAAGCCCACCACTTTCAGGACTATGGTCGGCGCAACCGGTCCAGCCACAAACGGCCTAGTGAGGTAATCTGCAAAGATGGAAGCGATGATGGCGTTAGTTGCCGGCTTCGCGATGGCCACCCATGTCCATGTAAAGAGGAAGCCCATGACATTGCCATAGGCGTGGCAGAGGTACTCTTGTATGCCTCCATTGTGGGGGATTCTGAGGCCGAGCTCGATAAATGAAGCCGCGCCGGTCCAGACAAGTAGTCCGCCGAAGATCCAGATGAGGACGCCCCAGCCCGGGGACGTCACGTATTGGGACACGTGAGATGGTGCCGTGAAGATGCCCGAGCCGATTTGGAGGGATATTACCAGGGCAACCCCGTTGAGTCGCGTGAGCTTACGTGTTGCCGATAGCTGTGAGTCGCCGTCGATCGACAGCTCAAGTGATGAGCTCCGAGTAGACCAAGTCCCATCATCTAGTGAGCCTTCATCCTGATTTGTGCCCGGGTTGAGGGTGGCAAGGGGCACAAAGGCTCCAGCCTCGGGTGTGTCGGGCATCGCAACCCACCATCTGCTGACTCCTTTCTCAGCCGTGCCTATGTACCATGCATTTTTATTTTATGCTTATTTGGAATAGTCGGCAGCTAGACAGGAATCGTGTTGTTACGAGCCGAGCCGTCTTTTTTTACCCACAATTGTCTGAAACGGCAGGTTTTCGTACGGTCATTACTGCTGAAGAGAAGCAGCTGAGAAGAAACCAAGTATCTCGTTCCAGGGAGAGTTTGGCCAATCGAAGCCTTGCAGAACACCCATCGAATCATCCATCGCTTTGGGGGCTTGGGGCTCGGGTAGGTAAGGTTGCAGCGAGAATTTTTCCGCTTCTGATTGGACAATGCACGCCTCGTCAATATGCACCCAAAATTTCCGGGCGAGGTCTTTTGACCCCGAACATCATTACCTCCGAACCCGAACCTCGATTTCACGATAGTGCTGCGAAGGGTAGGGAGTCGAGTACGGAGCAAGCTTTATCTCGCCACTCCTCCCGCTCTCGGTCACCATAACATTCGCGTGGTCATGCGCAGCTCCATCTTCCGAGTTGCTGTGAGGGCAGCTCCTACGGCTTCGAGGACATGCATACCAGCCAGGTAAGGAAATAAACCGCCGCCTGACGCAATTCACCATCCCTCTGGAATTTCGAGAAGAAAGGAAACATTGCTAACGAGCGTCATTTCCCCTCGCAAAGCCATATCCGGACGCTCACCTCCGTCCCATTCCTCCGACCGACCACACTCCGCAGCGGCATCCTCGCCGCACCACGGCCCGTCTCTATCCTCGTCCCTGCCCTGACATTGCCGTTCACACCTATGACGGCAGCCACGGCGCGCGGCTTTTCCGCTTCGGCGGCGCTGTGCGGTCCCCGCAATACGATGAACCGCAACTCGCGCCTCAAGCGGAAGCGGAAGCATGGCTTCCTGGCGAGGATACGAACGAAGAGCGGGAGGAAGATGCTGCAGAGGAGAAAGGATAAGGGGCGGAGGAGGCTGTCGAACTGAGACACGCAAATCACGCTGGGGAAAGCTGTTTAGGGAGAAAATCAACATCCTAGAGCGAGAGCTGCGGAGAATTGAGAGTAGGCCTTGTGTGAATAACTGCCTAGACCTGGCCGTAACTTGATTGGGTGTGCGGAACTTGAGGCTGACAATGATGGAAGGGATGGCGGCATGTAGTCTCTACAATACGAGATGGGGTCACGGTCATGCTGGTGGATCTGGGCTCATAAAGACATTGTATGACTATCTGGGCACGTATCGGTGCGGAAGGCTTCCGGTCTTTGTTTGATATAGACAGAAGAACCCTGAACCAATTTCAACTGTTATTCCCTGTACCTCGGTGATCCTCGTTCTTGGAGACTTGACGATGAGAATAGATTTTCCAAACAGACAGCAGCCACATTGATAAATGAACATGGAGAGTGAAGTACATCCAGAGCGATGCTAAATTTCGCCAACCGATAAGAAATGTATTACCAGGAAACCTTGACGAGAAGGTATTTTAATAACAAAAAACTCCGAGTATCTTACAACGCCGCATACCTTTCATAGTCGTGATACCAAGTCTCGTGAAATAGCTACTACTCATGCATATAAGGGGCATAACATGTTCCCGTTTAAACTAAAGCCAGGCCAAAAACTGCTCCCAAGCGCCTCCTTCAAGTGGCCGCCCAAGGAAAGACAACCTATTCAGTTACTCCTTGGATCTCCATCCTCATTATGCCTGCAAGATTCGTCTCCTGGCCAAGACGAAAAAAAAGTCGTCATATCATGCTGCCATCAGCACTGAAAATACCTACACTCGACCTTCGCCACCCGCCACAACGCTTGCCATCATCGTCTGTTGTTTCCCGCCACTTCAGATTAGGAGGAGCACCTCTCGGGCTCAAGCTTGACCGCGGCACGGGCGACATCTGGTCCCACTCGCTACTCCCGCCGCTGCTTGCGCCGCCGCTACCATTGGTTTGGACGAGCAGCAGGCTACTCGTGCTGGAAAGGCGCTTCGTTAACTCGGTGAAGCTTAGGCGCTTCACGCTGGAGCTGGAGAGGCGGTTCTCTCGCGACGTAGCATCCTCGCCGACTGCTAGCCTTTCTCCTCCTGTTGGTGGGCCGGGGGCTACATCGGCAGGGCTGGGAACCAGCTGGGGTTGGCTCTGAGTCCGCGATGACATGTTCGGTCTCCTCTTGGTGTAGCTAGTGTGCGGGCGGAAAGGGGGCGGGCTGGCGATGGGAATAGGGAACATGTCGACGTCAATTTCTAGCTCTGACTTGACTGGCGAACCTTCCGGTTCTCGTTCCTGTTCCCGTCGACGAGGCTGAGCTTGGGATTGAGCCTCAGGCCCATCGTGCCGACGGGCAATAAACTCCAGGGCTCTTTGTGCTGATGGTGGAATGATGGTGTCGCGCGGGTTTCGTTTTTGCGACCGATAGTGACCCTCTTCGTCGCTGTGATATACCTCCTCCTCTTCGGTGTCGTCACTATCCTCCTCGTCTTGCTCGTTGCCGTCCGAGTCATCGTCCCATGCCGACTGTCTTACCTCCTGTTGAGGGGGGTTCGCAGGGGTTTCTCTTGCCGTTCTCTTCTCCTCGGCGTCGCGCATGAGGGCGTCGAAACGGGCAAGAGAGCTTAATTTTTCCTCCCCCGGTATCATCCGTTCCGAGCCGGGGATGCATCGCAAATTGAACGCCCTGTCAAGAATGGTCTCTCGTGGGCCAGGTGGAGAGCTTGAATTGGCAACCTGCTCCCCATCTGTTGGAGGTGCTACGCCATACGGATTCACCCAGCCCTGTGCGTTAACGTCAACGTGGTCGTGCGGTCCCGCCTGAGCATGGGCATTTGCAGGGATGTCGGTGGGTAGCACTGTAGTGTAATGCTGGCCTTGGACAGGCAGTCCGGGGTAGTTTGCATATACTGCACTCGAAGGCGAAGAAATATCACTGCGCTTCGATCGAAGACTGGGGGATTCGGAATTGTAGTTCGCCGGCCGGTCGTGCTCCCTGCTCGAGTATGAGTGGCCCGGCGTGTTCTGGGTGAGATTGGGACGGTTTCGGCTTCTGCTGGACGGCCGTTGAGATTGTGCCGCATTGGAGCGGCCATTGCCAAAGGGATTTATGAAGGTAGGGGATGCGGGGCTCTCCGGACTGAGGGGGGATTTCTTCGAGAGGATGAAGAGTTTCCATTCGTGTAAGCTGCGGTGGTGATCATCTTGGGGGGTCCGGAACCACAGCGTCGTCAATGTCTGTTCCTTACTCGAAATTAGTCCGGCGGCCCGACTCGACCGCCTCTTCTTCTCCTTGTCGCAGATACTGATAACAAGCGTCGGGAGAACAGGCCCCTGTTTTCGGTGTGCGACCTGCTGCACCTGGCAATCCGTTACGGAGCTGACGGGATATTGGTGACTTGGTTCCCAGTCGTCCTGCGCAAAAGAAAAGGCCCTGTTAGCTGACAGCTGCAATATCGCCAAGACAGACGAGGCAAATCTCACCTTGGACTTGTATATTGCAATGACATAATCTCCGCTGGGAAAATTGGGCTTCTTCTTGAACGTGTGCGACTGCATTCGGCTCGGCGTCATCTTCTGCGAGAAGCTCATGCCGGGATTGGGCGAGGGACTCGGACCGGAGTCGTCGCCTTTGTGTGTTTCTCGTCTCCGGACGACAACATATCGTGACTATCAAATGAAATTCGAGTCAGCTATTATCATGGCCCGCGACCAGGATGCATAGAGGACGAATAACGCAAGGGAGCAGCCGGTATGCTTGTGTAGGTGGCCGGTTCCGTACCTTCCACATGGCCCTGCCCAGAATTTGACCCCTCTCCGGGGGCACCAGCAAGAAGCCATCTAGGGTGTCCATCGCTTCCATCGTCGTGGGCGAGAGCGTCATCGTCGACTTAGGAGTGAACGAGGTTTCGGGTTCGCGAGAGCGCAGGGACGGGATCAACCCGGACATAGCTGATCATGTTGCGATGGGATCCCCGTCCACAAAAACCGATTAATAACAAACGTCGTCCTCCGCGACGAGGCCGATGTACAAAAAAGAAACGACAATCCGCGAGTAATATTGGGGCCGCGTATCTCCCCCAAACTAAAAAGAGAAGGAAATAAGAGACTAGCGATTGAAGGAAAGACAATCGCTTTCAAATCAACTATTCTCCCATTGAGCAACCAGCTTGCGAACGAAAACGAATGCGTCCGGGGAAGAAAGAAGCCCGAGAATCTGATTTGCGAAACAATTGAAGAAAGAAGGGGGTGGCCGCCGTGGACGAGACCCGGAAATCGATCCCCACTGTTGGTTGTTTATTCGATGCCGGGGTGGAGGAAGCACAGACCGGTCAGCCACCTCCCCGCTGATAAACTCTTCGACCTTGGAGAATATGGAAGGAGGTCTGTCCAAAAAGAATATAGACTACAAACCCGAGATTGAGCGGCGGACCAGGCTTCCTGGCAAAAGTTATATAAGGCCAACCGTCTTTCGTTTCCTTCTGGTCCCACTCTCAATCGTTGCTGCTCCGGACGAAGGATCTTGAGTTCGCCCTCATCCCTCTCTAACCAATTGCTTTGAAACTATCATTTCTCTTTCTTTTTGTTTCTGCACTGCACGATTTGGATTTGTTGGTTTTCTGTTTGCCTTTGGTCGATTGCGATCCCGTGGGGAACACCCGCGACGGCGGCGGATGGCGGCGCGTGGTATTAGCGAGCAATGGCGGTCTAGCCTAGGCTCGCATTTGCACCTTGACCCCTGATTGCTTTACGTACGAGCAGTCGAGCACGCAGGTACCTTCTCGGTACCGAACCAGTTTTTGCCCAAACATGCGCGCACAATCCAGGTCCAGAGCTCCAGTTCCGGGAACTTGCAAGGTTCCAAGGAGTGGGGGATTAATAACATGATTAACATCGAGTCGGAGTATTTTTCCCGGATACAAATACCGAAGTAGCCGGTGCAGGAACGTCCCGGTAGCTGCCAATTCGTAGCCTCGTATTCCCTACATTTTCTTTCTTTTAAACCCGCAATAACCCAGGAGAGATCTCGGGATCTCGGAATGCTTTTAAAACGGCTACCTTAGCCGTGGCGCTGGAATTGAATTCCTACTTGCTCTTTAGGACGAAAGGAAATGCAAGTACGTTTTAAACCCATCTAGCCTTTTTACCAGCTTGAAGATATGGCTTTGGAATTCTTGTTTCGGACAGCACCCTCAACGTTAAAGGCGAAGTGAACGAAGCTCTGGCAAGACATGCTTTTTTTTTTTTTTTTTTCTTTTGCCGTGGCTAGAAAACCAAGTCTATGGTATGGGCAGACGCAGGGGATGTCTCCCATCCTAGGTTCATTCCTATTTCATACAAACATGCCAATGCTTACCCTTCATACTGACTGACACCGCCTGCCATCATGGCCTTGGTGCTAGGAACGTCAGCTTCCGTGGCGATGCTCCTCACAAATCCACGCAATTTGGCCAAGTTGTCAGTCCGACTCCTACTGCAGTAGTTGGGCCAGCGCCGATTTCTGCTCATCGCTAAGTCGACTTTGGATAAACTCGAAAACTGCGCCGTTATGCCTCGCGTTGGCGTCTTTTATGTACTGGCCGACCCATTCTTTGACGTTGGTGATGTCGGGATAATCGTCTCGAGACACCGGCTTGCAGCTGTTGAGGGCCGTGAACGTTACCCCAAAGCCAATGCCGTCCACGTCAGCCTCCGTTATGATCTCATCACCGAATCCGACCGTGACGCTGGGGGGGTTGGCGAGAAGCATTAGCATTTTGCCACACGTGTTGGCCCAGCCCTTCTGGAACTCGGTGGCAAACGCTTTGGAGTCGCAGAGAGTCTTGGCGTACGAAACCACAGCCAGTTTCCGGTCTACGGGGCTAGCAATCTTGTCGGTTTCGGGCAGTATGATGGCAGGATAAACCTGTTTGAAGACGCCGCTCTGTAGTATGTTGCAGTGCTTGATGAAGTAGTCGCTCCCATAGCCAACTTCCAGCCTGGCAGAGACGAGGTGGTAGAATCGGACAAATCTCATCTTGAAGGAGTCAGATGGATTTGCTTGGAGCTTCTTGAAGACGATGTCCAGGATTGTGACAAAGTACTGGTCCATCGTGGATCTAACGTTGCGTTAGCATTTGGTGGCTCACGTCAAGAAGTCTGGGTGAGAAGGACGAGTCTGGTTGAAGACGTACGGGTCAAATCCTTTGACACAAGCATCCAGAATGTCAAAAGCGTAGAGGTCCATCTTCTTGCTGGCCAGGAGGCTTTGGAAGATGCCTAGAACCTGCTGGATTTTGCCCCCACTAGCAATATCATTCGTTGCCCTCGGAATTAAAGCCGCCAGAAGGCGAGTTAGGGCTGGCACATTGCCTCGAGTCTCCCACATTGTTGGAGTGAGCAGCGGATCAATTAGAGCGCCAAAGTTCGCAGACAATGCATCTGGCGGGCTGGATTCAAGTAGCTGCGCAAGGATCTGGAGCACGTAAGACATGAACTCTGCCGGCTGGTCAGCTTCTGTCATAGGTAGCAGTAATTGTTGGCTGATTTCATCGTATCCTTACCAGTCACATCTTCTGTAAAGATCTGTTGAACAGGCCCCCATAGCTTCTCGTTCAGCACCGCAGCTTTCGTGCTTGAACAGTATCGGACGAGTCCACCGAGAGCCTCGAAGTGGTAGTAGTAGAAGCGCGGATTGCTCGGGTTTTGCTTGATGATGCTAGTAATAGCCATCAAGTGGTTGAGGACGCCGTCCAGAATCGGCGCCACGCCGTCCTTGATGACGACAACGATTCGCATTACGCATCGCATCAAAAACTCGTTTTCTTGCAGCTTTGCCGGCGTACTATCTTTCTCAATCAGTTCGAAAAGCTTGTTAAGAAGATCGCTAGCAAAACTCTCGACATCGTTGCGGGTAAACATTTGCACGCCGCTGTCGTCGGTGAGGAAGAGCAGCCGCTCGACGGCAATAGCGGCATACGTGTAGATGACATAGTTGTCCGACGCAATGTTCCTCACAAGGTGAGGGAAGGCGTCTATCCATTGGCCCTTGGAGAGTTGGCTTCGGAAAGTATAGAGATACTTAATCGCGTCCACCTTGGCGATGGGATGCGCTACCTCGGTTGCCATGAGATCAGCCGCAACATGCTGCTGGAAGAAATCCACAACATTGACCTGCGAGTTAACCGTCTTCACACCTTGAGCAGCCGTGACAGCTCCCTTGGCAGCAATCGACATGAAGAGGTAGATGGCCGTGTCCTTCGCTTTCCAGTCCGTCTTTCCTTGCTCCAGGTAGTGATTGATGTACCTCGAAACCACTCCCGTGACGAGATTCTCGAATTGCTCCTGCAGCTTGCGCAAGAAGTCGGTGGCCGACCGTCGTCTGGAGTACGTGTCGGATCCTTCGAGGTCCCTCCTAATGAATTCGATCGGCTCATCCTCGAATAGCTCTATATCGCTTTCCCGAAGGCTAACATTGGGTAGTATGACCTTCTCCACAATCTGCGATAGAGTCCCGTCGTCGTTGAAAACAGCCGAGTGTTGTCTCGTTCCGCCAATGGCCGTGAGAAAGTGAAGTGCCTTGCTCACAAGCAGGTCAAACTTGGCTTCAGGCCCGACACTCGACAGCAGGTTCCACGCATCTGTTATAAACGGAGCGCAGTACTGCGAGAAGTCTTCATCGTATTTGATGGTGTAGAGCTCAAGCGCCTCGCAAATATCTGCCTTGACAGTGTCGACAACAGAGACCTCAGCATCGTCATCGGTGTCAAGAAGCGGGTTCGCGTACGTGAGGTACTTGTGGAGAAGTGCGCATATATCCGGAAGGTGATCTTCGACGATTTGCGGGATGTCGTGCGAGGAGAGGTCGTGGAGGAGCTTCACCAGGAGGCTCAGCGTCTTGAACCAAGCCGCTAGTGCAGCCTTGTTGTTGGCATTTGCATCGATCTGGCCGTCCGTAGTCTGGCAAAGGATTGTTAGGGTTAACAAGATGCATATATGCTCTTAGGCTTGAGCAAAACTTACAATGAGCAATTGCAAGAATGGTGCTCCAAAAGTCTGGAGGACGTGGCTGATTTCAATCACAAGTTCTTGGGATTGGAATAGTGGCCGCCATCTGACAAAGATGGAATGGGCAACCTCGAGGACGCCAGCATTGACCTTTGGATCTGTCTTGGAGAATTGGCTGACAAGGTCCTTCTCTACATTAGCTACTAGTGGCTCACGAAGGGCTTAGGTGGCGATCCTACCGAGACCAAGGTCTCCCACCGCCTCCAAAAATCGGAATCGGCAATGATGCTTATGGCTTCGCCCAGCTGTGTCTGGATAGTAGGCGGGCTCATTATCATCAGCCCAAGCAGCTGCTGCTTAATTGTCGTGACCTCCTCCAGTGGAAGCTTGTAGTTGCCTTCTTCGTCCTACCGAATGTTAGTACCATCGAGGAGCTCTTGGTGAGAGCTCGCCACGCACCACATAGCTAATCCTGATGAAGTTCTTGAATGCCAATGATGCAGCGAGGCGAGTGCTTGCTGGGAGCGGTTCTGAGGCGACGATGTTCAGGAGGTTGAGAGAGTATCCGGGCTTCGTTTGCTCCTGCTTCAGCGCAGACTCGGCTGTTGCCCAAGTTAGCTGACTTGTTTGTTCCCTGCTAGGGCTGGCTGATCAGTATCTGTACCTTTGCGATGCTTGGATGGGTCCAGAGTCGCATCTAGCAGCTGCGCGATCTCTCCGATATTGGACGACATGGTGACGTGTCGACGTTAGCGAGATTGTTCTGGTGTTCTGCAGTCTTAACTGGAAGTGGTGGGGCCGAAGTATTTTGATATTTTTTTTGGTGGTTGCGGGGGAGATGCATGCGATAACCGGGAGCTTCGCAACGGCAACAGGTCCGAGCGCCGCCGTCGCCTTTTCAGCGTCGGTCGTGCCTTAAAAGTTGCCCGGCAGCCTGGAATTTTTGTAAGGTTGTGCACGAAGTTCATCACGACGCAGCATACGTAGCTTTTTGCGCCTCCACCGAAACAGCTTCCAGCATAGCAGGAAGCTTCATACCTTTCAAACCTAGCAGCTGCTTGAGATTTTCTTCGGCTTGAAAAGCTTCTACTCGAGACCTGTGATCTGTTCGCTAAATTTAAGACAGGCCGTCTCCGCTGAGCTGCACAGTTCGGCATCGAATACTTTCTATTCTCACATTGCAGCCTTCCCCGGCCACCTTCAAGTAAGGCTTCTAGTTGGTTCTTCAATGCTTTGTTAGTCTTTTTCCCCACAAGAAGTCTCTGAAACATGGCGGCTTCCCCCGGTTTGCCGACAACGATGCGGGCCTGGGTCCACACAATCACTGGGAAACCGGCCGACGTCCTGTCACTGACCGAAGTGCCCTTACCGCCGCTGCCTAAACCGGAGTCTGCCGATGTCCTTGTCAAAATTACACACGCCTCTGTCTGCTCCGGCGGAGTCTTCCTTGTGGCCATCTTGCCCACCTTCTTTCGCGACAAGCCCTGTATACCCGAGTTCGAATTCTCAGGGGTCGTGATGGCAGTAGACCCAGAAGGCTCCAACTCGTCTCAGGACCCGCCGCTAAAGGTCGGGGACTCCGTCTTCGGCATAGTGCCGATCGGCCGCACCATGAAGCGGATACCGGGGTCCGCAATCCCGTCCGGTGCCCTTGCCGAGTATGTCGTTGTCCCGTCTAATCATCTTGCTCGAAAACCCGAAAATGTGACGTTTGAGCAAGCAGCTGGGCTTGGAGGCTCCTCAGTGACAATGGCTAAGACTATGATCATGGAGGCGAACCTTGCTAGTGGGAACAGGGTTTTGGTCTATGGTGCTAGCAGTGCTATTGGCACCTTTGCTGTTCAGATGGCGAAAGAGATAGTTGGTGAGACCGGTCGAGTGATTGCAGTGTGTGGCCCACGAGGACAGCAAGTCATGAAAGATCTCGGGGCAGATGAGGTGTGTATTGCAGAACACTTTCAAAGGTCTTACAAGTGTTGATGTGCTGGGCTAATCTCGGACCGCAAAGGTCATTGACCGTCTTGAACATGCCCCCGTCCATGAACACCTTGCACGCCGCTTCAAGGACTACCAATTCGACATTGTTCTTGACACTTTCGGTTCGGCCGAAATCTTTGTACACTCCGAGCCCTATCTCAAGCCCTACGGTCGCTATCTATCCGTTGGAGTCAGCTTCAAAGAGTGGCATTTATGGAACGCCATCAGCTCCGTGATGTATTCCTACAAGCTCGCCTTGACCCCCAAGTTTTTGGGAGGCACATCCCGCAAGTGGGTCCAGATATGGTCCTCCGAAACGCCAAAGTTTCTAGACCAGTTCCGCCGGGCGGCCGAAGAAGGGAGGTTGAGAGTGCAAGTCGACTCTGTCTCTACCATGGAGGATGCGCTTACGGTATGTCGTCTGGCCAATTCCCCCGCTCGATATCCCACCGGGTCCAAGCGAGACTGGACAACCGAAGCTAAATCTGACATCGGGTAGGCATACGATCGTGTCGAGAATCGGAGAGGAATCGGAAAGGTTGTTGTGAAGATTCAAGACCCGTGGGAGAATGAGAATCGATGCTCCTGAAGGCGTGCCATCAAGCAAAACGATGGCCCTCTGCTCATATCTGCTATTAAATCTCCCTCGAATTGCTCTCCCGACCTAATTTGTTCTCATTGAGTTGATTTTATCTCATGTTTACTCTTTCATAACTCGATTTCCATGTCGCATCCATCGTAAAATTCTTTGAAAAGGCTTCAAAAATGTCACGTCTGGTCCCCAATTTTCCATCTGACATGCTCTTTCCCATTAGCTGAGACATGGAGGCTAAGGAGGAGAGTTGAGCAGTGGAGGTCTTTGGTCTAGACTACGGCTGCGAATGAATCTGCCATATTCGGACTGATTGGCCCGTTAGGTCGGATTAGAACATCAGGGAGTAAGGATTCTGTACCAAAGCCCGCACTAATAAGTGGTGACGTGCTACGAGAAGACGCTGGGCCCCTTCGTCGACTTTCGCCAGCTTG
>Ga0247774_1000382_pt1 | contig 21890 bp, 26 predicted proteins | sample UWRJL001104B6_FD_179933 | JGI IMG/M metagenome (GOLD analysis project Ga0247774, IMG submission 179933) | Plant litter microbial communities from Arlington Agricultural Research Station in Wisconsin, United States - UWRJ-L001-104B-6 | ecosystem: Environmental > Terrestrial > Plant litter >... | reverse complement strand
CGGCCTATTTCTTGTCAACGAACCTACTCTCGTTTAAACAACCTACATTACTCTTCAGACTTTGAGCAAAAGAACGCCGACCATAATTCCCCTTTCTGTAGGAATCACATTTTGCAGCATTACCGAGGAGAAGTGCCTGAGGCACTTCGGGGCAAATTGGCGCATTCGGCCAGGCGGCTTTCCGCTCGGCTATCTGCAACTGCAGCACCGGAGTCGGCATTGAGGATTTTCTTGTCAAAAACCTCTCCATCCCCGAAAACTCTGCGCTCAACGCGGAAATCCATCGAGCCATCGACCTCGAGGATCAATTCTGTCGTCGAAAACATTCCCCATCGACGATAATTTTACGAGCAAGAGTAAATTTCAGCTGCTCATCCCACCATATCGATCGAACCCCGAAAATCCCCGCTCCACCCGCGAGTGACCTGCGACACCAAGATGCGGTGGTTCTCCAACACCGTCACCTTCAACTACTCTTGGGAGGAAGTCTCTCTCGCCAACTGGCAAAAATACGGGCCGTGGAACAACAAGTCGACGCATGTTGTTGCCGTGGATACGCTCTCGCGAGCCGTCGATCCACAGACCGGCATACTTAAAACCGAAAGGCTCATAACGTGCAAACAGTCGGCACCGGAGTGGCTCAAGTCGCTGATGGGGGCCCACGACGTCTCACACGTATATGAGACATCGTACGTTGATCCGTCAAAGAAGACCTTGACGATGGTTTCCCAAAACCTGACATGGTCGAATCTTGTATCGGTGCAGGAGACGGTTGTCTACCGGCCGTTCGACGCGAGGAACAAGCAGACCATGTTTGAGCAGAATGCAAAGATCACGGCGCTATGTGGCGGGTGGCAGAGGATTAAGAATAGCATCGAGGATACGCTAGTCAACCGGTTCGTGGAGAATGCGAACAAGGGACGGGAAGGGTTCGAAATGGTGTTGGAGAAGACACGACGGGCATTTGCGGAGGAGAGGGAACAGGAGAAGGAGCGGCTGCTCCGGATCGGACGGGAAGTGTTCTCCCAGGTTTCCCAGCCCAAGGAGACTCCGCTTGTTGAGATGCTCGGCGATGTCGAGGTGGAATGATATGCTTCCGGTGACCGATTCCGCAAGCAACTTCATCTCGAGCCCACTCCGGTCCTCTCGATACCTTCGACATGGCCCATACCATACGCATTTCTCCAGCGATGCAACGCGACTACGACCTACATATTCCTCGATACATATTTTTTCTCGACCTCTGCATACTTCACGGCGTCTACATGTACTCATAATATTCTGCACAAAAAGTGGCAACCGGCAACGGTTTTCTTTCGGCCTGTCACACACATTTTCGTTGGCGTTGCAAGGCTCGGTTCTTAGACAGAAGGCGGAAAACAAGGACGGCCGGCACAGAAAAGTCGGGGTTCTTTGATCAATATTTTGGAGTTTCGGCATACCCGAGGGCCTCTCTTTAACTTGAGAAAAGAGGCCTGCAGGAGGATAGTAGAGGAGCACAGCGGTCACGATGACCTTTAGTGATTCCCAAGTGTATAGAGATTTTATTAGACGATAGATGTACAAAGAATACTTGGATCTCTTCTCAAACCCTATTCCATTCTCACTGTAGGAGACATATAGGCTGGCAATGTGATATGTTGCGTGTCAAGCTTCCATGGCCTAAATTTCAGGACCGTTATGCGAGGCGATCCGCAAACCTTCCCAAAACACCGAATTTCTTACTGTCCACCAAAAGCAGCGCGAAGCAGTTCTAGACCCCCACTCCCCAAAATGGAAGACAGCCTCGAAACCTGCCTCCTAGCTATCTCCATCTCTGACTCAGAGGATTCCGCCGCCGACCCGAAGGCCCAAGTCAGCGGCAGTGATGCCCGGGAAGCCCGGAAAGCACAGTCGGAGGAGGCGTGGCGGACGATCAAGCAAACATACAAAGTAAAGGTTGAGAATGGCGACGTAAGTAATTTTCGCCCGCCTGCCCGTCCCCGGACCGGCTGGGAAGAACCCGGCTTGCTTCCATAATTTTTTGCTGTCCGAGGGGCTCTAGACGGCTACTCTCATGGCAGCCTGGGAGAGGCATTGATGACTCACTGTTCAAGCTCAAGCCCAACCTTGCATCAGCCAGGATCAAGACCACGATCAGCTGACAGATGTGGTCCAGATATATAAGACTATCCAGGTCCCTTTGCCCAGGGATGTTGGAAAGCTCGAGGCTAGGGAGATACTTTACGCAGTCGAAGAGCTGTACTTTTTTGGACGGTTTGCGGAGGCGGTGACGTTCTTGGAAGGGGTGTTTAGGGATGGTGCCGAGGGGTTGGATTATGAGGTACGGGGTACGTTGGAGTATTATCGCAAGAAATGTGAAGAGAAAACCATCAAATGTACCGACGGGGCGGAGATGTGATTTGGAGCTCCTTCCCGAGAATACCATGGCTTGGGCAGCGGTTGTCAGGCAAAGAGGGGCCTTGGCAAGGTTGCGGTATGGATCAGAAGGGAGGATCTAAGTCAACAACTACTAATTCAAATCTTGTAACAGATGTAACGAGCAAGTACACGGTGATGGTCTCTATTCTCTTTAGATCATATCGTCTTTCCACGCGAAAAAGACTGTCGTAGTAACTGCATAATCCAAGCTGCGATGCGTCTTCTTTCTATGGGAAGATTGAATGACATATTCGTCAACAGTCAGACGCACGCGGCGCTGTTTCTAGAATTTCGTCCGAATTTCCACCTCCTAATTAATCATCACTTTGTCAAAACACCCAGCACATGAGGTAGGATGAAGAACCAAGGGTCTTCTGCTGGCCTCTGAAGGTCCATCTTCGCCCACGGCCCCGCCTCCTTCAACCATCTCCCCGAATCCCTCGAAATCGAGCACGAGATCATGATATGCCAAATAAAATCCACCAAACCTGCAGAAATCGCCAAATTGGTTAGTAAAAAGCAGTCTTTTCTCTCTCGGCGTTCCCCTCCACCAAGTCCGGTCGGAACCGTGAAAGACAAGGAATGTTAAAGCAAACGTAATGCCCAAAAATACTCACCTTGATACATCCGAATCCCCCAGGGATACTCCATTCCAATCTTGACATGCTCGTAAGCATACCACCGCCCACCGGGCTTCAAATACCCATAAAGCCTCTTGATGTTCCGGTCCGGCTCGGGGATGCTGCACAGACATAACACGCTCACAATGCAATCCACACTCCCCAACTCGAGCCCCGCCTCCGCCATCCCTTTCCTATCTTCGATCCCCGTCGGGACCACCACATATTTTCCCTCCAACCCTTTCTCCTTAACCAGCTGCCTCAGCTTCGCGGCCGACTCGAGATTGGGCTCGACGCCGTACACCTTGGCGACCCCGGGAAAGCCCGCGAGCTTCTCGGCCCACATGCCGGTCCCGGCGCCGATCTCCAGGACGGTGCCCGACAAGGCCGGGTGCGGATTGGGGGAGGAGGACTCGGGGCGGATCTCGCCGCCGGACACGCGGCCCTCGAGGAGCGGGATGGCGCGCTGGGAGGAGCCTTCGAAGACGGAGGGGCCGACCTCGCGCCAAAAGGAGGCGAACCAGGCCGTCTGGAAGCCGGAGGGGGAGAGGAGGGTGGCGAGGTCGCGGGCGCGGAGGAGGGAGAGGATGGTCAAGGGGAGGTGTTTTAGGGAGGTGGCCATGAAGAGCCAGGGGCCGAGGAAACCCCAGAAGAGGTCCGTTAGGGAGACCATTTTTGTGGTGGCGGAGGAAGGTTTTCCTAGTAGCGCCGTGTCATTCAACGGTAGCTGGGGAGGGCTCGATGGCACAAATTCTTTCCCTCTCTAGTGCTTTCCTATGCAAAGGAGAAAATTCCACGGACCTGATGTTGGAGGAAGAGACGGTGGCAGAAAATAAGATCCAGGATGAAGGTGGTCAATATTGGCCGAACAGCAAAAGTTTCCGACGTGAAGGCAATTGGAAAGAGGTTCGAGCAGGAGGGAATGAGACAGGGAAAGAAGACGTAGAAGCGAGAGAAAAAGGGGGGATGATTCAGGGTGTGGGAAGATGCCCTTTTGTACCCCGCTCACCCTCTCACTCACTTACACGGGGTTGGACGGCTCGTAGGGACAGAGCAGGCACCACCCATCACCGGACCGGAGTACAAGAGCGGCCCGGTTCAGCTCTGACAAATCAGGTGCTGGCCCGGATCCACACATCACCACCTCAGCATGGCAATTGCTGGAACTGTTCTTACACAGAAGATCCTCCGTTGATTAAAGGTGTAGAATATCAAAGCGATGGCTTGCCTATGTTAAATGAGTATATTGAACATTAGGTGTGGCTGAGCGCAGAAAAATCGGCACCGTTGGGATGATAGACATTGTGCCCGCGCCCACTGGCCTTGCTCCAACTGCGTGCTCCCAGTGCTCCCTAAATAATTAAGGGATGAATTTTAATGAGACGGCAGGGAAAGTTTGGGTTCTAGAAGGGAAAGGGATATACCAAGCTAGGTTTTAGTGATATGGCTATCTGCAGTAACGGAGGGTCATTTACGCCAACTTGTCCCTCAATTATAATACAACACAGCTGCCTGTGGACATTCGGTCAGATCCGTTGTGTTATGTGTAAGTCTCTATAGACTTCTTCCGGATATGACTAGGGCCTTGATGTCGATGTACGTGAGCCAACTCAACAAAATTAAAGATTCAATGTCTTAATTCCAGTCATTTACCAAATGGATACGCGTGGTCATTTTGCAGCTTTATGCAGGTCGCAGAGCGAATCAAAGCAAGGAAGGATTAAAGCAACCGGATGAAACGTGGGCGTATTATTAGCCGAAGGAAGGGAAAGAAAATAAAAGTCGCAAGTCCCGCGAATCGTAAAGTGTATCAGAAGTGCTTTATTCATCTGCTGTCATAGCTAGCACTGAATATCTGCTCTAGCATCCCCTATACTGACTCGACGACCAAGATCTCCAGTATAGCTACTTATCCCAGAGCTAATTTTTTGGGAAATGTGAATACTAAACACGTATCAAAAAATAAAGCTACGCACCATTCAGTATCACGGGAAACGAGCGCAATGGTTGAGTGTAGCTGAAGATATGCCGTTTCCACTCGCCCACATATTGTGAGTCAGCAGGCAATCCATTCGGCGCCGCCGGATTCGGGTTGTACAAATGCCTTTCGGCCGGCATTTGGCTCAAGCGCCAGGACACGAGCAATCGCCAAACCCAGCTCTCACTAGCAAGCAGAGGGAATCGTTGTCAAATTTAACCTCCCCTTTCTAACCGATTCTACCCATTTTCCCAAACACAAAACTTCCTCCTTTCAACCCCTCGCAGCATGACGCCCACTTTTAAATTTCCGGTCCTTTAGATCGTCAATTTCTTTAGCGTTGAAGTAATGAGGTGCAACTTGTGCCATTAATTCTGGCTCAATCGGACACACACTTCTCATGTACTCCTTTGAGGTCAAAACTAGCTCGTGGTAGAGGACGAGCCGAGGCGGAGGCTCCAGTTGGAATACCACCGATGACGGATGAGGATATACCACGCTGGAATTCCCTTTTAGAACCCTGTAGCCGTCTCCGTTTCTTTGCATTTTAGCGCAATGGTGGAAGTATCCCGCCAAAATTGCTCGTTTGATGCCAGCAACATCGTTTGGATTGGTCGACAGGGGAACTTCAACCCTGTCACAAAGTTTGGCGAGCTGCTCTCGTACGTCTCGGGCCCTTTTGAGGGACCTGTCGTCCAAGAAGTTTTCTCGGGCCCATATGGAGGAGTAGCCCGAATCTACCCATTGAGAATATATGTTGAGAAGCGTTAGGTGGTCGCCACCATGAGGGACTCGGAGCCGTTGATGGGCTGAGTCGGCCATGACCTTCTTGTCCTTCGGCCGGTAGTATAGACTCGATACTTCGCCGAGGATCGAAACAATACTCAAGACCTCCTCGACTACGCCTTCTTTCTCTGCAGCCAAGATCGCTTTCGCCTGGTTCGGCGAGGTTGGGAACTCGGCGAGTTGCCTGCCAATCTTGGTGAGCTGGCCCTTGTGGTTGAAGGCCTGCAGCGCGTAGAGGAGATTCAGGGCGGAGATGAGAGACTCGTTGGAAGGGGGGTCCAGCCAAGAAAATTCGAGGAGGTTGGAAACCCCGATGGCGGACAGCAGCAAGACAACGCTCGCCAGATTGCACCTCTGAATCTCGGGAATGGCTGATGCGAGCATCTCCGATTCTAGCGAGTAGCGCGTGTATAGGCGGAAGCATTTGCCGGGGCCGACTCTCCCCGCACGGCCCGCCCTCTGATTTGCGCTCGCTCGCGAACAGGGTACGGTTACCAAGCTTGACACGCCGGACGCTGGGTTGAAAACGTTTTCCTTGACGTAGCCCGTATCTATGACGAATACGATGCCGTCAACAGTGAGAGACGTTTCAGCAATGTTGGTGGACAGGACAACCTTCCTCGCCCCGTCCGGGGTGATGTCGAAGATCTTCGCTTGTTGGTCTTGAGGAAGATTGGCGTATATTGGAGCTATGATTAACTCCTTTCTCATCCGGTTCCCTAGCTTCTTTGCCGTGTCGGCCAAACGTTCAGCAAGCTGCTCGATCTCTTCCTGCCCGGTGAGGAACACGAGGATGTCTCCCTTTTCGTCTTGGCTGAGGTGGATTTGAAATATGGTGGTCAGGGCGGCCGTCACCGGGTCGGCTTCAGGTTGGCTGGTGTAGTAGATGTCGACGGGGTATCGGCGGCCGGGTACGTTGAGGATGGGAGAATCATCAAAGAACTGACTGAACCGCTGGGCGTCAAGAGTTGCACTAGATATCAGTAATTTGAGCTCGGGGCGCGCCCGTGAAAGGTCACGGAGGAGAGCGAGAAGAATATCGCTCTGCACGGTCCGTTCATGAGCCTCGTCGATCATAATTGCCGCATAGTTGCTCAGCAGAGGATCGTTCATCGTCTCTCGAAGCAGCATGCCATCCGTCATATACTGAATGATAGTCTTGTGTGACCCCTCTTTCGTGGTATTATCCTCGAAGCGAACACTGTAACCGACCTCTTGTCCCACTTTGACTTCCATCTCCTCGGCTACACGTTTGGCCACTGACATTGCAGCAACTCGACGTGGTTGGGTACAGCCTATCTTGCCGTTCTTTGTGAAGCCGGCCTCGGCTAGATACTGCGTGAGCTGCGTCGTCTTTCCGGAGCCCGTTTCGCCCACGATAATGAGCACTTGGTAGTCTTCCATTGCTTTGAGGAACTCCTCCCTATAGGCGTAGATAGGCAGGCTCTTCCTAGTTTCTTGTATCGAGACTCGTCTTTTTTCAGCAGCATCTAACTGGGCTGCTAGGAACTGCTGATCCGCCGACAGCTTCCCCTCGCCAGCCAACTTCGAATCAAGCTGCCATTTTATGAAATCAGACTTGCTGAACAACAGCTCCTCCGCATCTTCCTGCACAAATGTGTAACCGTCTGTGCTTCGTTCACCTCTGCTGCTGATCTTGGCTCCCGTTGCCGTAGCCTTCGCCGCCTCCCGGTCCCATGCTTCATGTTCCGTGACAAAGTCATCCTTCTCTGCGTACCGCTTATACAGGGCATCATGTTTCCGCTTCTTATCGATCTTTCCCTTTTCTGTGATGTAGTCCTCCGGGATGACGTAGCCATCCTCGTGACTGTCAACCTGGGCAAGTTCCTCGGCGAGCCGCAGCACCTCGCGGTTCTTGGCGAATTGCGCCACCTCGGCTCTCGAGAGCTTCACGCCGCTTTCGAGCTCCGCCGTCTCTTCCTCGACTTGTCTCCTCAGGAGCGCCAGTTGCTCGGGGTTGCGCTTCTCGAGATACTTCTGGCGTGACATTAGTCGGAGATCGGCTATGTCAAGTTTCGAATCCCGTTCGCTCTCCCGACGACGGTCTTTATCCTTCTTCTTGCCCATATCTTTGTCGCGAAGTCGCTCGGCGAGGGCGTCTCGCTCCAGAATATCCCTCCGCGCGGCCTCTTCTTCTTCGTCAACTTCATTTGCGGGCGGCGGTCGGTCTTCTCCATCAGGGTCGTGATGGACCTTTACCCGTTTCGGCGACCGCGGCGAAGGTGCTGCTTCTTCTTCCGAGTCGGGCTCCTGGTCACCCCATCTAGCGTCGTAGTCGCCATCTCCTTTACGCTTCCGATAGCCGCTGCGATTGTCCCGGCCCCGCTCCTTCGACTGGTCTCGGCGTCGGTGCTTCTTTTCCTTCCTTTCCCTTTTTGAGGTGGTTTTTGAGGTCTTCGGCGGCTCGATGCTGTCGTCCATGGGAACGAAGGCGTATTTTGGTTTGGACGACATGTCGGCGCGTCTGAGAAGCACAGACAGATTAGGGAGAGGCTGTAATGGAAGTCAAAAACGAAATCGTCGAGAACAGATATTTGTCCCGGAAGTGAACAAAGCGATATTGCCAAGACATGAGCTTGGGCCAGCTTTAGAGAACAAAAGCCCTAACCCTATTTTTGAGCTCAAAGAAAGTCAAGAAGAAAGAAAGCAAACGATAACTCGGCAAGTCAAGCAAACCAAAGTAATTCAAAGTCAAATTGAACAAGTGCGAATGATAGAAGAATGGAAAACGCACCCTACAAACAACAGTTTACACGTGACCTCTTGTCGGTAGTCAAGTAGCTGTTGCTCTCAGCTGCCAGTTGCTCTCGGGCTGCGCCGGACCGCAGAGCGATTTCGAGGCCTGAGGCCCTTGGCAACGAAGTGACGCAAACCTCTCCGCGCGTTCCATATCCTTGGTTCGTCTTGTTTGTTACTGTTTCCTCGCTGTTCTCCTATCCATTACATCTGGCTCTGGCTCTCAAGCGTCAACGATGAATGCGCATATGGAGATGTCCGTTTTGGTCGAAACGAAGGAAATACGGCAACTTCCGTAGATCCAAAGGCGTAACGATAGCCTTAACCCTAATTTGAAACATCTTTTCATGCCCGTCGGGACCCCGCCGGGATGCCGGCGGGCTCCTCATAAAAAGATCTTGACCGAATGACTCGATCCTCATCCTTTTCAAGGCACGGTCACTCGTAGTGTCGATCATGGTCACCTCCGTCACCGAGACACTCAGATGGGTGATTGGATGGGGTTCTACAGCCCCATAAAGGAACACGGGTTGTTATAAAGCAGCCCTGCCGGGACTCGGACCGGCCAACACTCATTGGCCTTCATTTGTCGGGCAGAACCACTCCTAATTTTCATCGCCTCATTTTCTGTGCAGTTTTGGTTTCACTGTGCTTAATGCCAGGGTATGAAAGAACAAATACGGCAGCCGGACCGCCTCATTCTTGTTCAAGAGGAACCGGGTTAAAATCTACCGACCGGTTATTAACGGCCTTCCTCTCGGGTCTCTTTAGTCTTTTCCCAATCAGAAATATTATGGGCGGCAACATAAATGGAGAGCCCATAGAAGTAGTGACTGGCTTCCTGATATGGGCTGAAGGTCGGAGCATTCAGTCAGCCAAACAGACTCACTTGACTCGCCATAATGGGTCTCGGTGCAATCAGCAAGCTCTTCCAGTCGTTTACTGACAGCCTCAAATATCGTTTGAGTCACCATTAGAGGCAATATTGTATCTATAAGAAAGCAAGTCATTGGTGCCATCCAGTCACCCGTGTTGGCATAGCTCCCTGACAAACCATATCCTATGCGGCCGTACACAGTGGTGCTAACCCATATCCATTGCTCGGTCAGCTTCTTGGTGCCATTCCTAGACCATTCAATCTTGACAAGGCGAAGGGTGGTGGTTCCGTGTAACAGAGGTGGAGTCAACTCGGCACATGGTGATATCTTTCTTCTGGTGCCCTAGAGGGACAGTAGTAATCCATATGCAAACACGATAGATGTTCAAGCTGTCCTCATCATGCATGACATATAAGGTGGGCAGATGGAAGGCCGAGTCGTAGTGTTGTCGTGACCACTGCATTCCCGTCAACCTAGGTCTCACGTCTTTGGCTTGCTGCGATCCTAGTTCGACGTTGAAACACGGTGAAAATGCCATTCCTCGGGTTGACATGTGATGTAACCCCTCGACAACCGAGCAGAGCGCCTCCCTTTCTCACCGAGCCACATGGATATCTGGTACTGACGGACTGTAATGGTATGCATCTCAACCCTGGACTGGATTTTGGACGTAGCTAACAAATCCACTCCTCGGAATAGTTTCACGCGCAGACATCCCCCCTGCTCCATCTATCACCAGTTCAGTCGAGAGGATACGCAACGAGAACGAGATTCTATATCTTGAGTTCGATCCTGTTGATGGGGCTGGGCTTTTTGACGCCCTCTGGTACGATCCTCAGTATTACTTTCGAGGGATCGGGGCTCGTTTTCAGGTGGACTCGGTCGGAGGAATTGGCTGGCGATACGGCTGACTATTTGGAAGAGGACAAGAACGACCCTTTGCGAGCATTTGGAAGAATAGTCAGTGCTACCAAGATATGTCGTTTGCAAGACCTTTTTGCGACCATTTGTGCATCTCAATTCCATCAAGAAACCTTTATGGCCGCACAGAGATGCATGCGTCACGCATTCTACTTTCTTTTCGTGCATCATTGTAAATCTGTGAAATTGTCAGTTCCAGCTAGACAGAATTTCCAGTCTTAGTATCCGAAGTGGTCACTAGCTCCGCTAACTTCGCAACCCAACTCACTTCGTTGGAATTTGGCAATTATAATAATGATATCTGATTACCTAGTGAAATCGCTGCTGGAAAAGACCTAAAATTTGCCGCATTGGGTTCAGCATGGATGGGTGGTCGGGCGGTCTAGGTCATAACTTGAACCATCCTTCGGTCTAAATCGAGGGTCTTAACACTAAACTCATCATGTTCTTGGCGAGCCGCTAGGGATGGCGATTCTTCCCTTCAAGATGCATCGGGCCTAAAACATTTGCGGCGTGAGTGATGAGACCTTCTATTAGGTGATTTAGAGAAACAAGTCATCACAATCCTGGCATAGGTACACAATCCTGAGGGTGCATCGTCTCCACAGGTCGACTTTTGAGAGTACGCGAAGGCCCTCGTCTTGCGAGTTTGCCACGAGGCAAAGTCACCCACGGTCGCCATCCGTTGGTGATAACGGTGACGAAGCGAAGTCCGTCACCAACCGCTCTGAGAAAGGTACGGTCGCCAAGAGCATGATGAAGATGATGATGGTCCGTGAAGAACGGAGATCGAAGAGTTTGGATTTCGAAGGCCGAGAAACCAGCAGGTTGGCGAACAGGGAGTCGTAGGAACCAAAAAGGGAATTTTGCTTTTTCGGTGGGTTCAAGAATATGCGCTAATCTCAGCACAGGCGGGCCAATAGTAGCGAACCCAATTCCAGACTCCAGGCCGAAAAATTCCTTACGCCCAATTAAGGTGACAAATCCAGACCGATACTACAATTTCTCCTCTCGCTATTGGCGCTGTGACCCACTGTGGCTTTGCAAGATTGACGACGTGCAGGAGACCCGAAACTTAGGGAAGCACGCAAGCACGCAAGCACGCAGGACATATCCGGTCACAGTGCAAGTAAAGTGTTAGCAAAGTGTTGGGGAAAGACGACCATCCAGAGCCTGATGGACTGCAAGTGCAGCCCAGCCTTGCGGTCGGAGACAAATCTTCTCCGCAACAAACCGCAATCTAGCCGCCTGATTTGCTCGAAACGTGTATCCTGACGCTGCCAACGGTTTAATTTCTCGCCATCCTTGTCGCGATTCGTCTCTTGGCGGAGCGGTGACGCAACATCATCATCGTATTGGCGTGCAGGACCATGAACTTTGACCAGGTGAGGACCTCATCCCTCTGACGTCTGTGCCTCAGCATCCCACATTCCTGTCCCACCATTCTCCCGGTTCCCCGTCGCGTTTGCGTGCAATTACGCCCGCGTCTCGGAGTCTCGGCTGCTTACCGATTGCTTTGTTTCGCCAGACCACGTACACGTATCGTCGTCGACCCCCTGGGTCTCATCCGTCTCTGCCAGATGCTACCAATGAGGACTTGGCGCGAGAAGAGGTTGGGTCGTACGGAAGCAGCATGTTCGTGACCAGACCTGCTCATCAGATGAAGCCCCTTCTCCCCACTCGCCAGATGGGCCTTGCTTCAACCGCGCACCAGACCATGCACGCAGGAGTACGGCCGCTCTCTGCCCAACGTCTTTTTCCTTTCGAATATTTTTATCCGGTACCCGGCGGTGCCTTTTCAACCCCGTTGCACCATTTCCAGTGGTTGTCTCCGTCGGACGTTCCAGAGCACGCGGCCATGCGGATCGCCCCAGATACCACGGATGAGTCCGTCATCAGGCCGGACCCCCGCATGCTATACCTTGGGAACGTTGGTGCTCACTTTGATGGTGAGTTAGCCTACCTCCAACCTGGCTCGGCCGAGCAACGCCCTCTCGAGGTAGCGGGCGACTACTCTTCGCACGATGGTGCCAGTTTGTCTCATGTAGGGCATGTCCTTTCTTTCAACATTGGCGCCCAGGCTTCGGGGGTTGATGGGTCCCCTTCCCAGTTGGACAATGGAATTGCTTGGCGGGATCCAGCCGGCGCTCGTCCCACCAGGATCGGCCAGCAAAACTCCAACTTTCTGTCCCATAGATCTCCGGAGACTCTCGGTGCCACGCTTCCAACCCGCCGAGGGCCGTCGTCAAGCACGTCGGGGTCCATTAAGGGAGATGGAGCTTCGCCGTCTGACTCGAGCAACTCGTGGGTTTACCTCACGCCCACGACTAGCTCACCGCCACATCTTCCCGGCACGATTCGTGAATCATCGCAGGAATTCCATCAACGTGAAGAGGCCCGGGTCCCTCAGGAGCCGAGGATAGGCCCGAGTAGAGCCTGGACAATTCTCCCACAGGTTCGTTGTCCCTCGCTCGACACGTGGTTTGACACAGCTCACAAGCCTATAGAAAAAGCGAGGCCGAAAGGCTGGCGGCGGCGGCATCTCCAAGGATCGGAAGAAAGACGCTCCATCAAGACCCAAGCAGGTGGCCAAGAGGGGCGGTCCCTTGCCACCAGATGTCCGGGAGCAAGCTAGGATCACAAAGAAGCACGGTGCCTGCCGCATCTGTCACTATAAAAAGGCCAGGGTGTGTTCTCCTTCCGATGCCACTCGTGTCGAAGACTGACCAACAACGTAGTGCCGTCCACTCGACCCCGAAAACCCCCAAGGCGTATGCCTGACATGCAAGAGTATATCCCCCAACCCATGCTTCAGATACGCCATCACGGATGCCTCTCTTTACCGGCAGCAGGAGGCGCCAAACCAAATGTGGTCCAAGAGATGGAAGTCGATGGACATGGTGGACATTACAAGATGGGAATCAGACGAAATTCGGACCATCGAAGTCTCGCAGATCTTCCTCAATGCCCCGTACAAACTAAAGGTCCGAAAATTCATTCCGGAAGACGGCGACCAGATGGAGAGATTCTGGTATGACGGGGAAATCAGGAGGGAGATGCCAATGCCAGCATATGCCATTGCCAACCTAGAAGAAGCGGCCGATTCGATCGACCAGATGATGAAGGTCCAAACTGCCAACTACATTGACAGAACTATTGACCCGGTCAAGGGGCAAGGTCATCCGGGGCTCATCTGGATGACGTACATGTTCGCATTCCGTCACGTTGGATTAATAGAGGTTGGTTGGTTTCTCGTCACTTACAGGGATCCCCGCTAACAGCCCGCAGCACAAAGAGGAAGGGAAGCTTCTTAGAGACACACTCAAACTCTGGATCGCTTGCCGTCTCACGTCGTGCTCGGAAGAGATTGTAGGGGAAGACAAGCTTGACATGTCGGGCATGACCTATATCAACGACCACTCGAGCATCTACAGAGACAAGATTCCTGTTCCGCCAATCATGGTGGCCCAACAGCAATGCATTGTTTTCACCAGGTTCCTCCAACCTCTGAGCCAGTCGGTGTTGACCCAACTCGACCGCCTAATCGCCAAGCGAAAGCAAGCCGACTGGCTGAGTATCTACCTCACGCTGTTTCTCCTCCTTCACAGCTGTGCCCTCCTCACGCAACGTAATGCCGAATATGCCCAACGACTGAGGCTGAATCGACAATTCGTCAACCCAGACGCCATCAAAGCGCATCACAGTGGAGCCCTCACGCTGCTGGCCCACTTCCACTTTGTTACAGGCGGGCCCACGCCGTTCCGGTTGGCGGAGGAGCGGCGGCTGCACGAATATAGGAGAAACACGTCCTTCACCCCCGATCAGGAGGATTTCATCGGCCGATCGGCCTTTTGTATTAGCAAAATGGGTAAGCGGTGCGTAAGCTTTCCTCGAATACACATACTAACAACATAGTCAATGAATTGCGGGTCGCGAGGAAGTCAAAAGACCACGGAAATCTATTGTACTGGGTTTCTCAACTGTACGACGAGGAGTGGTCATCAGACAGCATGGACTAGGCACATGACATGTGATGCAATAATATCAACTCAAATTCAAGGTACTACCAGCTATTAAAACGACTGTGCTGCTGCCACCAAACATTGCCGACGTAGAAAGATGAGTACCCTCTGCCTTCTCTTGTGCAAACTGATTCCTCTGTTCACCAACGAAATTTCCCCCAAAAATATTAAAACGGAAAGGACAGGCGAGCCACCCAGATACAGCAAAGAGCCAACGATGCGCCGCCGCAACCGAATGACGACAGAAATTCCTAAGACCCAAACTAATCCCAGGACCCAAACTAATCCTAAGGCCCAAACTAATCCCAAGACCCAAACTAAATCCCAAGACCCAAGACCCAAGCTGAATCCCAAGACCCAAACTAAATCCCAAGACCCAAACTAATCGCAAGACCCGGCCTTGTTCGTGAGAGTGCCATTCGCGTCGATGACTGGTTCGAACTCGCAGCTCTCGGGGCGCTCCTGGTCGTTAAAGGCACGAGCCCAAGGCAGCCTGAGATCCGTTGGACGCTCCCAACAATACTCGGGGTTGTGAAGCCAGAGTCGCATGAGATGGCGCCTGTTCTGGCTGTCGTCTTTGAAGGATTCACGGCAGTGAAGGATGCCCATGTTGTTTAGGAAGCGGATGTCCCCCTTCTTCATACTCGTCTTGATGGAATGCTTGGCGCTTACGTGTTGAACATAGCCCACGGCGTTGGCCTGTCGGAGGGTGAGGCCCGGAATGCCTGGTGTTCGAGGTGTCTTGGGCTCGGAGCCGGTCAGGAGACGCTGCGAGTACACCCAAACGATGTTTCCGTCCTCCCAGTACAGGAGCGGGCGCCTATGAAACATGGGACGCCGGTCGTAAGTGTCATGGGGCCAATCTCCCGTGGCGAGAGTGTGGATGACGTCCGGGCGGGTGGCGGCAATCTCGTTGTATACCGTCCAACCAGAAACCATGCAACTGTCACCGCCCTGAGCCGCGCATTCCCTAGTCACAAGGACCAGGACATCGCAGACGGTATCGGTGTGGAAAGGCTGCACGCACCAGAAGTCAGCAACTCATTCTCGGGATCCAGGGCTCTTGGGGGAACTCGCCTTTCGCACCGTCGCGTTGTGCACTTCGTCCTCCTGGCCTCGGTTCTGAACATGCACTGGAGAAAAGAGTTGTTAGTAAGCCCGCAACATACATTGAGCTACCCACGACAGCGATATAGATTCCTTACTGATAATCTCGCCATTTCGGTCCTGCTTCCCTCGTATCTCGGCGACGTACGAGGTGATGCCGAAACTCACAATGCCAAGATCGACAGGCGAGTATGAGTCGACGTCCAGACCGCGCAGGATGGCAAAGCCGCGGCCATCATACACATCGTCCCGGATATCCTCAAGCCTGTGGCGAAGGTTGGGCAGGGGAAAATTGGCCACCTTGGCCTCCGTCGGCTCGAGACCAAGGCCTGGAAAGATGTTAGTCTGCAGTTCAACGCCTTAGGACGAGATTTGTGGGTGCGTACTCTTGAAATGCTTAAGGGCCCCCTTGATCTCGATCAAGTCGTTCCCGTCCAGCTCGAACACGTAGTCCTTCTCCTTGGGTAGCGGGCCGGTGGCCCTAGACCAACAGAGAGGGCCGTCCACCTTTTCGGGGAAGTTCCAAGGCAAGTGCTTCTCCAGGTCCGTTCGCTTGAGAACCTCGGCGTTTTGCGCCTGGAACTTGTTCGGGTCGAACTCATAGTCGGCATCGACATAGGGCTCGGTGGTGGTGACGAGTTCGGTGTTCAACTCGATGCCGGCTTTTTTGAACTGCCCATACAGGCCCGGGCTGACGTACAGCCTTGACGGATCCACTGGCAGCTTGAGCAACTCCTCATATGGTAGGTCGAGAAGCTCTTCCACTGGCACATCGAAAAGAGTTTTTTCCGGTGGCTCCTCGAGAGGGGTTTCTTCCAGTAGCCCGTCGAGAGGAGTGTTTTCCAGGGGCACCTCGAGAAGAGCCTCCAGCGGCTGCTGGAGAAGAACTTGGGTAGCGGCCATTGTGGGTAAGCTGCGAAAGAAAGGGGTAGATTGGAAATAGAATTGAGATATGTTTTGTCGAGAGTGGTGCTTGTGCTTGTGGTGAGAGAAGTACTGTAGACTATAGGAGAAGAAGCCGCCTTTTATATGGCTCTTTTCTGTGGGAATGAAAGGTTCTAGATGAAGTGCGCGTTGGGATGTGTCTTTGAACAACGGAGATGTTGGGTCCAAGTGTCTTGCGAGATCACTAGAGTGTATTTTCTCGCTAGCGGTTGGGTTGGGAAGACTGTTTTTGCGTCGCGTGATGCAAGGTACGGAGCGGGAAGCGGGAGGAATGCTACTTTGGGGAAAGCTTTTGGAAATTCACTTATTTCGTTGGAATTTTCTGATGCGTAGCTAGGCAGGAGGGCGAGGCTGAGGCAGTGTTTAGAGGGGTTTTTGGGAGAATTGGTAACAAATGGCTTTGTTGGCTTTGGGAAAGTCGCTCACGAGGGTTGGATAACCTGACGATGGCCTGTTTGCAACGACGTCCGATGAGACCGGAAACATCGCCAAGTTATATAGGGTTTGGTTCCGTGATGATCATCAGATCAGACATCATCCCATCCAGCTCACCTCTCTACGGACAAGGAGATCTCTTTCTAAACGACTCTGCTCACCGCTCTTCCTCTTCTCTCTTCCCCACGACGGAGATGCATCTCAAGAGCCTCCTGTCCATGTTTGGCAAGGAGACGACGATCTTTGGTTCAGCTCACGTCGAGGGGCTGGCTGGCGTTTGCCGGAAAAGCAAGCTTCCCCCGCACGAGGTGGGATTTCTGTAGTTGGTGTGAGACCACTGCAGCTTACTTCGTCAGGTGGGTATGTGCATCTATCGTCAAATCTGATTGTTCGCGTTTTTTACATCGAAATTGGGCATGGTGTCTTTCGTCGGAAGGGGGGCCTTCGGGGGGCAGTCGAAGGGCTCGCCGTGCCGAAAGAGCCTATCATGAGTTGAGAGAGCAAATGATTACGAAGAGATGGTCGTCCGGACGGAAGAAGCACAGTCATGGCTGCGTCTTGATTCGTGTTTTCTATTGAGCCTCATTGGGGGAGGCGAGTCGAATGGTGAGAAGGCCCGCGGTGCTTGACGACCATGCAGGCTCGGCATTTAAGCATTTTGGTGCCGTTTTGAATGCACCATGTAAACTGGAATGGGGAGAGTTTTGGCTAGATCTACAAAGGGACTTTAGAATTCCTCCATTTCCATTACAATAGTATGTGGGCGAGGGGGGGACCTTAGGTACCCTCCACGCAACCCCCGGCTCTCACTCAGCCTTGTGAATGCACGCACCGTCGCAAGAAAAAGGAAAGAACGCTCTCACTAATACCAAGGAAAAAAAGAAATAAAGAGGTAAGGGTGGATCCTGCACGCGGAGCTGGCCAGTAAGGAGGGATAGACCGAGGAGGCTCAAAATACAAGTGACTGAAGGCCGGGTGATGTAAGCAGAAAACGCGGCTCCTTTCTATTGACGTTGTCCCCCAATCATCTAGCTTCTCATATTGTTGCCACTATCGGTATAGACCAAAGATAGGACCCCCCCCAATCATCCGTATGGGAAGATTGTTTTGTATGCCTGAGGCTTCCACACCGAATTTGTGCTGGCTTAGCTTCGCCGCAACATGCTCCCTATTGGGTAATGAAACTGACGGCCTAAGATACAAGGATGGCCGAGCCTCAATAGTCGGAGCAAAGAGACCGTGACTCTGTCATAAAGCATGTCAGCAAAGTTTGGGTCTGGCTCTTCGCAGGTGTGTTTATACGCATGAGTCTTCATGCATATGAGCCTTTTTAGAGTTGAACGTGACTGCTGTCATGGAGGCAAGCCACATGAATACCCTTTGCCATGATCTGATAAAGACTGGAGAGTTGGCAGGATCCCGAATTGGTTGCGTGGAGGATGCGTGGTTTTCTTGGTTTTTTCTATCTCCTTACATGTTTTCACTGCAGCATCAAACTTCCATGAGGGGGTGGCGAGTTTCTCAGCTTGCGGCTCATCAGGGATTACGTAGAAGAAACATCATGGATGGATCTGTTTGCAGAAGTATTAGTCAATTAGTTTCGAGGTTGTTGCTTGACCAAGTCGGTGCTCTTGGGTGGGGGAGCAGAACCTGGCGGTCTTAGGCGGTGTGAAGGCCAAGCTTTGAGGCTCTGCTCTTACCTTGCGAAGACTGGGGGCCGTTAAACGGCAAAGGGTCGGGAAGATGCCCACTTCCTGCCTTGTGAGGAATCTCCTTCTTCACTCATGTTTTACAGCGCACACCACCAGCGGTCAGCTCTCGGTGCCAGCAGCTCCCCCTCTCGGCAAAGAACGCCAAAGCTCGGCTCATATTGGAAACCCCTAAGACTGGCTTGTGTAATTGGGATGGAAGCCCAAAAATGTTGGTCTTCTCGTGCTCTTGGGCTAGATTGGCACCGACAGCGGCGAAATTTGTTAACTACGTCGGCCCGGCCGAGAATACTAGGCCGTCGAATCCTAGCAGGGGTTCTCTAAAATTAGCAGGCCAAGCAGGCTTGATGCTACCAATCCTATCTGGTCTTTTGGCTTGCAAACTATGGTCTCCAGCTAGACCTATGTCCTCTCTGGTGGCCAGAGCCACCTAGCGCAAGTCATGAACCTGCCCCAACGTCAGCACGGTGTTACGCCTGACAAGTTGTTCGTACACGTGATACCTCTTCATTCAACTCTTTCTTCCTACCCAACCCCGAACCCCACTGTCCTTTGGCGCTTATGGCTATTGGGGCGTGAGCTAGATCGGAGTCCGCGAGGAACCCGAACGCGATGTAGAAACACCGAGTGAGTGTGAGTGATCTTATAGGACGCCCATTACTCGTGGCGCGAAAGGTTGCGTTCTCAGCTTAACGCCTTCACTGCCAAAGGCTGTTTGTTCGGTGAGGAGGCACGGGTACCAACCAACCAACATCACTAAAGTCCCAGCAAGGATGGACATTCCCGGTGGGCCCCTAAGGCGTCTATCGAGCTCCTTACCCGTTTCATTTTGATCTAACTCGCTGCATTCGTACTTCTCCAACTCTTTACCGCCTGCTGTCTGAGCCTCCTCCACTGCTATAACCCTCCAAGAGCAATTGCCTGAGCGACTCGGTTCCGCCAGTCCCACCTTTACAACAATCCCAGGACGCATAGCCGGGGTATTGTCGCTCCAATGATCAGAAGTCCTGCTCGGCGGCTTCTTGCATGGTGGGATTCTGCGAGTTTGGCTTTCTATCTTCAACCTGATAGAAAATAGGTCCTTGAACTCGATGAGCAGAGGAGCAAGCTGCCAATTTCCCTGGACAAAGTTAGTGACACAACATTTTCTGGCCACTGGCAAGAATTCTCCGCTGATAGTATACTTCTCAATCCCATTTCTCGGCCTTTCGCTAGTCTTCTCCGCCATGTCAACTCAAGACGCCATGACCCGGATAAACCAACCTACATCTGCTCTAAATTATTTCCCATCTTCGAGTACACCATTAGAGTTCTAATGGATTTAATATCGGTTATTTTGCGAATATGGCGTACGCATCTCCCTCTCTGTCTTCTGTCTTCCAGCACCATCTAAAAACTCGAGCAAACAGTTCGAAACTCCGCATCCCAACTTCAAAATCTCAACCCTAGCAAGCCAGAAACTCGGGATAAGGTAAGCGGCAACTCTCTCAGAGTCCGCCCAGGGCGGGACGTCGTACGGGACGGGTTGAGGAGATTAGACAAGATGGCGAGCTGGAAATTTATTCGATGAACTTGCTATCCTACAATATACACGTAATGCCTTTCCAAAGATGCTATGTTTTCCTCCCGAATAGCAAGTTAAAACAGGAAGACAATATGAACGTGCCTTGATGTAAATCCAATTTTCCATCCTCCAATCCTCTCCCTTAAAGCCAAGCCCGACATTTCCAACTGGCTACCTTTACCTCCCGACACTACAGCGATGACGTACACGTCACGGAAGTCTTGGACTTCATCCGCAAGGGCCATGCCTTCCTACGCCAATACCGGGACCTAGGAAAATCTCTAGGATGAAGATTTTTGGTCCTAGCCATCGTAATGAGCAACCCCTATCCCTCGCCCGTTCAATTTGGCTCCTTTGCCTCCTCCAGAGTGACCTACCCCTCGACGTCCTCCAGGACACGAGGATCTCCTCCTACCCTGTCCTGAAGAGGGGATCCTTCATCCTCCTTTCTGCGAGGGCCACACGGGATTACTAAGATTTAGAGATTTGACATGAATGGGTTTAACCGGCGCGGGTTCTTCGCCAGGGACAACGATGCGACGTGAAGAAAAAGGCCCCATTTCGTTAGGAGGGGGCTGGCGTAGTGTCCCAGGAGGCATTTGTGCAGGATATGATATTAGGGTTTGTAGTCACGATGCTCATGAGGCTCGATATTTTGAGGTTCGGAAGGTCGGGGAAAAGGGGGCAGATTGGGATGTCCCGACGTGGTGAAAATCGGGGGATGGGGTTATAAAGTCTCTCTCTCTCAATGTGCGAGTCATTTTCCGGCGAAAGAGGCGGGCATGAGAATCTAATGGTTAAGACGGATACGTCAACTTTGACTGGTGGGGAGATTGCGCAAGCTTCTGTCATGAATGAGAATACTGATGGGCGTAGGAATCTAGTAGATGTCTGAGGCGTGGGATGCTTGCTCTTCGACTCATGGACGTCATGTGTGATCAAATGGCAAAATATTTATTTATTCTTTTACCTAGGTCGTCCTTCATGTATCGTTTATTTTCATCCTCCGAAACTCCGCGTGAGAGAAGGGAGCCATTTGTCGATACGGGAGATCAAAAGACCTCTCCATCCACTGGCCAAGCGGTAGTTCACAAACAAAAGCTCCACCAGGCCAAACACTGCGCCGCGCTCGAATAAAACGTCGCTATGAATACAGTAGTGTGAACACAACCAACATTTGATCAACTAACGTTGCGTATGACCGGTGTGTCCCGCTAGATATCTCGTTAAGTTGCTCGTTCGTCGTAGAATGTTAAGTGTCGTAACAATTGGTTCGTTTATATGTTCTGGTGTGTAGAAGTTCCGGGTTAGGGGCATTGCCTTCGTTTTCGAGCGACAGCAGTCAGCAAAGAGAAGAGTAGACTTCGTCGAACGGTGCAACGGCAACCGATTTCCCCTCAACCACCCACAATCATTCGCTGTCTTTCCCTCCTCGCCATGTCAAGGACACCCTTAACGCCGGCATGCCTAAGCCTTTCCAGCACCACCATCATCCCCTCACGGCTCTTCCCCAGTTGATCCAATGTCTTGTTGCTTGCCATTCTCTCAATACTACCCCGTATCCTCTTCCCCATCCAACCGGAAAGCCACCTCTCCTCCCTCACATCGTGCAGCTTGCCCCTAAGCTTCTCGCCTATCCGCGACCGGAACACGACCCGCGTCGTGACATCTGTGGTGCTCGATGCCTCGGCGTCAAGGGTCAGTATCCCCGTCGTGCGGGCGCGTTCGGGGATGCGGTACTCTTGCT
>Ga0247774_1000381_pt1 | contig 21916 bp, 22 predicted proteins | sample UWRJL001104B6_FD_179933 | JGI IMG/M metagenome (GOLD analysis project Ga0247774, IMG submission 179933) | Plant litter microbial communities from Arlington Agricultural Research Station in Wisconsin, United States - UWRJ-L001-104B-6 | ecosystem: Environmental > Terrestrial > Plant litter >... | reverse complement strand
GGGGGGAGTGGGCATGCAATGGCTAAGGGCGGGCTGCAACCCGTCAAACCGCCTTCCCGCGCGGCATGAGATCAGAATTGCAAGCTCATAGCAGCCGCAGAAATTTGGAGTTCGAGGTTGCAGACCCCAAGAACCCTCACCAGTCGTATATTTTCCTTTATGGTGGTTGTCAGCAGCTCTAGCGCAGGCCCACTCGCCACTGCGGCTGGGCCACGGTCTGTCTCCTAAAATTCCCTAACTGGGGCAACATCATTCCTACCAGGGCTGTGGCCATATATTGTGTGGTTTTTTATGTACCGGGCAACGGCGAATAATGCGGGTGCTTGCCTACGCATCCTGGCCATGTACACGTACGGGCAAAATGTCGTAGGCGAGGCAGGATTGGGCCGGACGGTGCAATGAAGCTCGCAATGCCTGCACTATACTCGGAACAAGGTAATGGTGTCTGTTCAATGTTGGCAAATGGGTTTGTGACTCGGCGGCGTGGGGGAATATGCGCAACCTATTCAAACAAGGAAGCTGGCAAGGCCAAAGTGGTGGCCAAAAAGATAAACTCTCACGGCCATCTACGATTGGTGTCTGGTAGTCGGCAGAGCGGAAGGGATCGTGCCCAGAGATATGAGCGAGAAGCGCGAAGGCTTGGACGCTTGCAGGTTTAGTGTAGAAATCTAATTTAGAACAGTCTGTTAAGAAGAAGCCATCGCTGTTAAGAGGAGGCGTGAGATCCTTTGAAGCCGGTGTTTGGTACGCTTGTACCTGGCCCTGGCAGAAACGTGGCGACTAGCACCTACGAGCCGGGATTGACGGGAAATGATCCCTGTTAACGTTATAATATCACGACGATAGAAGGAAGGTCTTTGGATTGCGGGGCTGGCGTGCGTGACTAAGGTAGGGTGCAGTTGCATGAGCAGTGTTGGCTCCCACGACCGGGGCTTCCCGTTAGACTTGTTAAGTTGCCTTGCCCAATACTGGACTTCCATTTTGGGAGATGGCAGTGGACCAGTGTCTTCAAGACGATAGATGCAAGGTGCATGAAGAACGCCGCTCCCGATGTTGGTCAACCAAGAGAAGTCAGGGTGTGAAATGTTGACCTATTAAGGTCATGCTGAGTATCTTGCTGGCTCTAACAGGAACGACCTCGCGAGATTTTACGAGGAAGCTCCTCCAGGGGCAGCCTTCAGACAGACGAGAAGATTGCTGCCTATCACCTATGATTCCGACAAGAGATGCCGCTCGTTAGGGACATTTGACTACTACCTCAGGCTGTGGAGAGTCCTGATTGGGGCTGTCGCCCCTTTCACCCTCGTGCCAGAGTGCCAATCGCAAACCCCGCGTCTCGGATTCACAAGTCTCCAAGCCACCTCTCAGCACTACATGGCCAGGTAAAAGGTCGACAAGTTATGTCGGTTCTACTATGGAAGTGAACGCAGATGGCCACCCAAAGAATGTCTTCGCCTGCGCAACAAGACCCCCCCGCAAGAATGGCTTCCTTGGGCAAACGGCAGCCCACGGGCCCGCGCGGATCGCAAATTGATGGCGATTCAATATGCGAGATTACCCCCAAGGCGGTACTATCTCCGAGGCCATGGCCGCAAAAACTGTCATATTGACCCTCGGTCGGTTAAGACTCGCTTTACGCATGCATGCCTCGTGGCATCTCGGAAAGTGGTGTCGCACAATCCAGAGGGCAGGAAGCTGTGGTCCGTGGGCACCTTGCTCGATAGCCGTCTGCGCGTTGCATGCGAGTGTGGTTCATGGGAGGGGGGAAGATGGCCGCCCGCTCTTTCCCACTCGGATCCGGATTCAGGGGCGGCTCACCGGAACATCGGGAATGATTCAATTAGACGGCTGGCAAAGACCGGGAAGGGCGAGGATTGTAGTGGTGGCGTCCAGTGACATTTCATCATCGAAATCGGTTTGGTGTCATCGTCTATCTGCCGACCAATATCGACCACTGGTGCTCCAGCCATCACCTGACACCTATTGGGTCAATATCGAGAAAGGAAACGTCGTGCCTGTGTAAACATCTAGGCGGGTAGGAACGGTAGGGGCTTTTGTCTCTGGTGATCGGCATGGGCCAGCGTCGGAGAATTTTTGCGGGGTTAACATTGATGCCAAAAAAAGAGGCAAATTAGCTGCATTTGTCTTGTCCCGAATAGTCACTGTCCTGCTGGTGAAGGGTTCAGATCGGGGAGGTTTTCGAGGCGGCAACTCAGGCTAAAGCGGACTTAGCGATTAAGCATAGAGATAGACGGATGGTTTCGTAGCGAATGGATGCCGGGTTTGGTCATGATGCTGCTTGCGCCTGAGTGAAGGTGTCGAGGAAATGAGCAGCAGCCGCGACTCTGTTCCGTAATAATCGGTTCAATCTATCGAGACACAGCCGCCCATCGAACCTATGAGGTCATTGTTGTGTCGTTGACCCGCGAAGACAAAGATTGCAGACTCCAGGTGTCTCGGAGGGCTTGCATCTTCGTTATCATCAACAGCATATTGGCCCGACGTGCAGAGCGATTGTGTCCCAGGTTTCGACACTCTTCCGTCGTCAGACGGGAAGTCTTTGCCCCAGCGGACGATTAATATCTCCATGCCGCTGTTGTCTGAAGATTGTGGCAGGATCTGTTGATGATTTGGTAATCGGTTGGGTTCCCTTTAGCCGATATTTCGAGCAGAACCAGATGGGCGTGTGGATGAAAAGCTTGGCTGTATTGAGGTTGAAGAGTTCCAATTTGGCCAAGATATCTTCCGGTGGTCAGCGGTGACCCGTGCACTAGTCTCGCAATAGAAAAATTGCTAAAATCTATTAGTAAACATTCGGAAGTTTCTCCAAAACACTAACGAATACCATCAAATGGCAAAACGTCGCGCATAGAGCTTAAATTGAGAGAGCAAACGGTTTTCTCACCCATTGTAAACTTTGTTCCCCGACTGCCGAATCCGAGTAGCACAGAACGAAACCGCGAGTCTCGCTCTAATGAGCTCTCCAGAACCCCTCGACTTGTTAAATCACGGGATCTGATCCTCGAATTTGCTGACTTATCTAGGATCTCTGGAAATTGTTAGGGTTCTCAATGCTTCGGATGTCCGGTGGGGAAGGGATCCATTGGGGCAATCTGCTGGAGGCTGGGCACAGCCCCGCCAATCCAATGCCACGGCAAGAGCAGATCACATTGGTATGGGGAAATTCAGCTCCGCCTGAGATGCTAATTCATGAGGCCTGCCGTGTATGGTCCGAACATTGGGAGACCCAAGTACCTACGAAAAATCGAGTGGGAAAGGCTGCGGACCAAGGCTTGCAGAAGGATGAGGCAGCGCAAGCCTCTGTATCTTTCACCCCACACATAGGATTGAACTTGGTCAGGCACCGAGGAAATCTCCTGCTGCAAGGTTGGAGCGTTGCCAACGGAGCCGCCTTTCTGCCTCCCGACGGAAGCATTGTATCCATGGAGAAGGATTCCGGAGGACTTTCAGTGGGCATACTCCCAAAGTGGCTGGACAGCTGGACTCCGGACCTTAGGCCGTTTGCCCCTGAACCCTTTTCCCAGGAATATCCACGGCCTTGCGGGGCCCGAGACAGAGCTTCCCCAAACCCCGAGACGGAGGTCCTCAACTATGGCGGACATTGGAAAATGGAGAGGGCTTCAACCGTATATATAATTTTGGGAGGTTTCGATGCTGGGAACCAATTTCCTTACTTACACAGACTCCAATAAAGACATCTTCAACAGGACGAAATTCAATTCTGACTCATCCTCAGCCTTTACCTCTTCCACGCTTTGTTCGATACCCGAACCCTAGATATCATCATGGCACCTGGCGCTACTGCTGACATTACCCCAAGCCCGGAGGTTGCGCAGCCGACACCCGCACCTGAGGCTGCTCCTGCTCAGGACGTCTCCACGGAGCCAGCTCCGGCAGAGGCCCCTCTTGATGGGCCCGTTGATGCCCCTGTCGTGGACGCTCCGGTAGACGCTCCGGCAGTAGACCCGGCACGACCCTTCGCAGGCAAGGTGGCCGTCATTACCGGCGCAGGTCGCGGCATCGGCAAGGGTATTGCCATCGAGCTCGCCAAGCGTGGCTGCGACGTCGTGGTCAACTACGGCTCGTCCGCCAAGGGCGCCGAGGCAGTGTGTGACGAGCTCCGATCGTACGGCACCAACCCCATTGCTCTCCAGGCCGATATTAGCCAGCCGGCCGAAGTGGCGGGTCTGTTCGACCGCATTATGGAGCACTACGGCCACATCGAGTTTGTCATCTCCAACTCGGGCATGGAGGTGTGGTGCCCCGAGGTCGAGGTCACGCAGGACCTCTTCGACAAGGTCTTCAACCTCAACTGCCGCGGCCAGTTCTTTGTCGCCCAGCAGGGTCTCAAGTACTGCAGCCGCGGAGGCCGAATCATCCTCACGTCGTCGGTGGCTGCCACCATGTCGGGCGTGCATAACCATGCCCTGTACGCCGGTTCTAAGGCTGCCGTCGAGGGCTTCACTCGCTCCTTTGCCGTCGACTGCGGGGAGAAGCAGGTCACAGTCAACGCCATCGCTCCGGGAGGCGTCAAGACTGACATGTATACCGAAAACTCTTGGCACTATGTCCCCGGAGGCTACAAGGGGATGCCGATAGAGACCATCGACGCCGGCCTGGCCAGGATCAACCCCCTCAGCCGCGTTGGTGTTCCAGCCGACATTGGCAGGGCTGTCTCTGCTCTGTGCAGTGAAGACTGCGAATGGATCAATGGTAAGCATCGAATCCCAGACGTCCTGAGCAGGATATGACTAACCTTTGTTCTAGGCCAGGTTATCAAGGTTACAGGTGGCGGTACCTAAGAAGGACGGCGTTGGATATCATCATCACCCATCATGTAGATTATATAACTAATAGTCTCTGGAAAGGGAAATTATCGGAGTTAATCGTTTTGTCCGGCATCTGAAGTTTGTTGTGTTCCCTCGGTAAGCCTACAGGGCATCGCTGTCTCGTGACCTTCCAGGAACAGACAGGGAAGCATTCATGGTGACTGCCGATTGCGTACGGACGTTTCCACATACGTCGTTCCGAGTCCTCTCAATTTGAAATTTGACAGCTAAAGTACGAAGACAAAGGCCTTATAAAAGTGGGCCGTTGCACCGCTGGTACTTTCACCCGGTGCGGCTCAATAAAAGCCCCGGCAGCCAAGCCTTCTCGGCCGAATCATCCGCCCTGGCATGATTGACTGACTCCAGGACTACGGCTGTCGCCGTCTTGACAATTGGTAACTGCCGCGCCAGGCAACAAGGGAACGGAATCCGCCTCATATGGACGTTTGTCGTTTTTGGGAATTACGGCGGCACAGTGATGCAACTTTTGCTCCTGGGCAGATCCAACCCAGTCCGTTGCTTCCGGGGGTAGCTGTTACCTGCCCTCGTATTTCCTCGTCGGACACGGAAAGGATTTGATCGGGGTCCCGGGCTTGCCGTCACTGCGATTCCGGTGTGCCGTGGCCCGATGAGGGGTATTTCGCCCTTCAGGTTGGAAACTCTCAAAATAGCAGCGGGCCGGTTCAACGTTCCTCCGGGTCACTGGTGTCACGTTCTGCAACCCGATTTTACGAGGTTCCAACAGAGAGGCCAAAGTCGCAGAAACTTGCCGCTGATAAGAAGCAGGTAGGAACAAGCTTATCCATGCGTTTGCGGAGCCAAGTCTGGTGAGAGGGTAATATGGGGCACAACCTAACGTGCCGGCCGGGATATCAATGTTTGCAAGAGATTGACCATGCGATGCGGCAACTTCCCCTGATTCCATGCCAAAATTCGGTCAATCTTCGTTTTGTCTTCCATTCAGGTCCGCGAGAATCAATTCCTGGCCAGGGCTGGCGATTGGTACGTTTCCGCTTTCATTCCTTCACCCCGTAAGCAGCGATCGCCTTACGCCGTGGTGTGGCGCTAACCCCTCGACCGCTGACCACCCCCTTCAACTCGCCCCACCCCGCAATCGCCATCGTTCGGGAGCATCGACGGGAATCTCAACGGGCCACGCGGCGCCACCCCGGTCCCGAACGCCGTCAGCACAAATCGCGGCCGGAATGTGTGTGTGCGATCTGATAAGTCCGGGAACTAGAGAGCAGCGTTCACGTACGAGCGGCCGCCCAGATGTCTTTGTTTCAAAGATGCATGAAAATCTCTCAATTCGGGATCTGGTGAGTATAAAAATTACTGGAATCGCTGATTAGAAAAAAAGAAAAAAAAAGAAAGAAAAAAAACTGCCTATCCTGTCCAGAATTTATTTTCTTGTCGCAAGGATCACGGCAGTTTTTGTAGGGGCCCGCAATTTTTGGGCCGGTCGGTCGGTCGGCACACTCACGGCGTCGACGCCGATCCCGGTTGATTGGGACTGGGCAGCGTGGAATCCCGGAGCCCCAATCGACTCCGTCCGGGCAGACCTGTGAGATTGGACGCTGGCCGAACCAATGCCACATCCGCTGATAGACTTGCGAAGTAGGTCAATAATAGCCGTCCCATCCCCATAATATTGTCGCCTTGATATTACTACTCCACTGACGTCGCTCATGATGGGCTCTGCCAGGTATTTGGTAGGTCCTACGTGGGGGACTAAAACGCAGTGGTTGTGGCAATTAGCCGTATTGTTGCATAGTTTTCTTGATACAAGCATATGCAACCTGCACACTCTCGTCTCAACTCACCGTCAAGGTTACAGCTGGGCTGAACTTTCTACGCCACCCGCGCTTCTCTCGGCTTTGATGGCACCCATACTTACAAGCGTAGAAAAAAAGTGATGTGATTCTCATGTCATGATACCCTAACAAACAGCAAAACAAGGAAAGAAATCGTCTTTTAATCAGCGGGAGCCGAGAGCCTGGCGCCTGGATCTCCCTAGCCCAGTGGTCCATTCACTGCCAAGTCGGTCAAGATAATCCGATCGTAGCGTGCCCCTCCCCCACCGCGCCAGGAAGTCTCCGAGCCGCGTCTAACTAGAGTTGCAGACACGAGCGCCCAAAACTCCACTGGCGTCTCTGCCCCCCGCTTCCGGCGCCGAAACGGCAATGGAGAGCATCAGCCGCAAGCAGGATCATTGGATCTTGGAAGGGGAAAATGTCGAATCGAGCAGGGAAGATCGACTGAAATAGAAACCTAAAGATGCAGAATGACAAGAGTGGCTTGCTCTCCGATTGGCGATCAAATTCAATATTCCCCATGGGACTTCCGAGAGCATCGGACTGACAAATCGGCCGTTCTCGATCTCGAGGAGCGTGCAGGAGTCTAGTGGTTTCCACTAGTCCAAGATATGGCCTGGCCAGCCGTGTGGCGAGTAATGATTTGATGGACATAGTTTAGTGCGGGCATTTCCCCAGGTAGTCTACGGCTCGCGGCGACCAAGCGGCCGTTGGCTTTGTACCCCTTTGGGTATCGACCCCTCGGTGAGGAAAGTCCCTTTCCTGTCAAGGCGCGCAAATGATTACTTTCAGACGCTGCTCTCTCCTCCGGAAACCTCGAAGGACTAAGAAGGACAGCGAAGGATAAAGGTTAAAAAATAGAGGGCTAAGAAAACAACTACCAAAGTCCAGTATCGACACCGGCCTACTGTCGTCTTGAAAGTGACCAGGCGTGGAACTATTGCGTACAACGTTCTTAGGAAGCTTATATGACTCTGGTTCTCTCATATAGGCTTCTGGGACGATCCCATATCTGGCAATGGCGGTATTCGGGCTTCCAGAACAGAACACTAATGCGGGGACATTCGAAAAGTTGCAGGGCTGTCAAGAGACATGGCCCAAAGGACTGGCTGGAACCTGCAGCTTAGGTGGCCAATCGAGTGAAGGCTGTAGCGTACACATATGGCCCAAGCTCATTGATCAACTATCGTGTTGGTGATTGATCTTGAACAAGCCAAGGTTGGTCGTTTTTTCGCCGCCGCCAGCCGAGAGGATGTGGTCTGGGGATTTCCTAGATAGAAGAGCATGGGCTGCATCGTACTCGGAAGAACATATACACCGAAATGGGTGAATACGATGCACCGATTTCTTCTCCAAACCGTGTACAGCGACGCACAAGAAAGGTCTTTGGTCTCTTCAATCCGCCGAGGGAGGGTACACAGAATAACCTGGAGTAGAAAGCCAAGCACGGAAGGGGAAAGGAGAGATATGCAACGAAGAAGAAAATCGCAAGGAGTCAGAAGTAAACTAAGGTTAAAAGAAGAAGGAAAAGGATAAATATTGGATATTTCGTAGGCCTTGCCGCACATTCGATCCATTCCAATGTCAGGATATTCGATTGTGCAAAGCCACTCTTCTGGACTAGGCCTCATCGTGCAATTCCTATCAGTGACTGTTGAGTGCCCTGGACAACTATAGGTGGATATACCAGCGTAAACCTTTCTAGCTGAGCGGCACGGCAGTCTTCAGCCATCCTTGAGCATAAAAACGTCCCACTTCAGGGCTTAACTATAACGGGACCCTCCGGCACGGCACTACCGCCTTGAGGCGCCAGTCGATCCACGCTTACAACAGATACATGGGGTCCAACGAAGATGCCCTTTGTTAGAAATCCACGAAAAGTGTAACTTCAACCGGAAACAAGCCTGCGAGGTAGCCAGAGGACTGGACTGCTGGCCAAGGCTCTTGACTTCGTGTAATCAGAACATGATGACTCCCTAGCATTGGAGACTGGTAAGAACGCCGAAGATTTTGGCGGGGGAAATAGCAATGCTTTCAACTCCGATTACATAGTAAGGAGCTGTCTGTCCAAGGTCTCCTTCCTTGTTTCTTCGCTCCTTTGCTCTAACTATTAAAGGAAATGGCAAGAGAGCTCGGTAATAACAGTGTAGTGGAAATGCTTCACTTCATCTTGAGTTGATTTTTCAAGGTCAAAAAATTCAACTTTGCGATCGCCAAATCGCCTACTAACAATGCCGCACTCTTTCGCCGGGAGCAATGCATGTCGGATCTGGATGCTACCTTCCCACATGCGAATGCAACCCATCTGAACAAATCATCGGCGGCAGCCGCAACGGCACAAAATGGCCGCCTGCAAAATGATGTACCTGTGGTTATTGGCTCGTCATTGAGCATCACTTTCCACGGCCCCCTACGCGTTTGCAGCCATTGCTGGTTTAACAGAAACGAGACGCGAATGATCACGATAGAAGGACCACCGTTTTCCCTCCCTTTTCTTCCCTCCGCAGCCGTAGCATGCGACTGGCAGCTGAAAAGATCCCCACATGCAATTCACTCAGCTGGGAAATGCGGGTATTATTAATTGGCATGAGTTTTAACCCGGAAACTGGAGTTTCTGGGCAAATTATCCCGGAAGCTTTTAACCCCACTGAGACCTTAAAATAGGCTCGCCGCCGCATTGCTTGCTGTAACCACAGCTTAATTAACAAACGGGTTATTATAGCTTAGTAGATCGAGCGATTATCTGACGGATGCAAGATAGGCGTCGCGCACTGCCTCTTGCCCAGCGAGACGAGCCGAAGAATGGCGGTCAATCTCAGTGACCACTTTGTCAACTTTGCCTGCAGCTTCTACAGGAAAATGACGAGAGAAGTCCGGGAGAACAACAAGGAAGCATTCCTAGAGGCGAACTGTTGTTGATCTCAATATTAGCATTTGTTACATCCAATTGAATTACGCCAGCTACCTCCCTACCCCTTCCGCCCTCCAAAGCATGACAGCTGGCCGTTTTCGATTGCGGATTCCGCAACGTACCTTGCAAGAATGAGCAGACACAGCCTCTAAGGAAGACCATCCCGCTCCAGAGCATGACACGGAATTTTGGGCATACAGTCACTCCATATCCAATGTCCCGGAGGATTCCAACGCGGCCCTGGACGGTCGCTGGCAACGCGAGGGATTCAAGATCAACGAAATGTCAGTTGCATGTCATTGGCACGAAACAGCGCACATAGACGACAGCCGAACCCTAGCAAATACGGCTGGCTTGCTGCCAAGGAGCAAGGTCTGCGCGATCCACTCAGGGAGCTGCTGATCGGGTCAAAGGGCGGTGCCCCAACCCAATCCAAGCATTTCGCAGCACGGGCTGGCTCGCGGGAACCTTTGTCGATCACTGTTATTTCCGCGCGGCATTGCGATATCGACAGGGGCAATACCCCAGATTTTCATGGCCCGCCATTTGCCTCTTTTTGGCCTTTATGCGACTCGATTAGGAATAAAGCGAACCTCTTTGATGCGTCCTTTTCAAGGACCGAGCTGCAGGCTCGTGTATCGTTTTTCTCCATTGAAAAACAGCACCACAACCGGCCGACCAACCGAGCTCGCAGGATATTTCTCCCTAACCTGCGATGGCAGGAACGTCGGCCTTTGTTCTGCAGTCCCCCAGCCCACGCGCGGAGCTCGCTGGTCGGATCCAGGCCTGAGACTCTGCAGTCCTTCACAGCCATCTCCCCAATAAACACTCTGCCCTACACTTCCTACATTACCCCAATCTCCCAGTGGCATTGAGGTGCGGCAAATGGCAATGTACTACCACCCAGCCCATGGAGCAGCAAGCGCAAGCAATCTATTTCTCGATATTGATGTGGTCCGAGCATCACATCAACTGAAGAACGGACCACTTCCTGATCAAAATCCGCTTGACCAGGAACGATGTAGACTCAACGGCTACTCCATCTATCATCCGCCCTCCCTGTATGAGTTGGCACCCAAATCCCAAACTCCCTATCCATTCGAGTCTCTGGCATACACAAACGATATTCGCCTCGTCCCCTGGTGTATATTAAGCCGCATCTGCATCTCGGATCGTTGATGACAATTCCTTACCTAATTCTCTAATAATCGACTTTTTGAGGTTTCTTGATCTTGATTCTTCCTGTTTTGGAATCGCTATGCAAGCACGCGGGGGGAGGAGTGGTCATCTGTGAATGATTCGAGGCGAAAGGAAACCACCACACACATACACACATCGCGTCACTCCTACCGCCGGCTTTGCTAGGTGCTCTAAGTATCTTGCTTCTTTCCGATGCGGCAGGTCTGGTAACCGAGGTACTAGGTAAGTTTGGAATACATCGGACATTTTCTGCCAACATTCTAGCTAAGAGCGCCGCGGGCCTGCGGTTAGGGTTTCATTTTGACATGTTGCGGCTCCAGTTTCGGGAAGCGTTCCCGAGCAGGCGAGGGCTAAACCTTACGTCTGCAGCACGGGTAGAAGCTATCGTGCAAACCGGAAGGCTTAATACCGTCGCAGCTAATGTTTAACATTATACGTTTGCGGAAGTCCGAGATGCTCTTGACCTTGGAGATACGAGGGAGCTCCGGTGAAATTGTCACGCCTCAAAAGAAAGCCCGTCTTGCTGGGCCGTTCAAAACTGGCCATGATGCCAGTAATTTCACGGCAGCGGGCATTAACCGCCCAAGCGCCGTCCTTTGAGCCTCTTCCGACCGACTTCAAAGCTTGTTGCTTGATGGAACGGAGGCCCCTGCGACTGATGAATAAGTGCTCTTGACACCTGCTCCACCATGATGCCTCATTTAAGGGTTTCCGATAATGGCGAGATACCCCTCGTGATATTCGTAATTTCGAAGACTTGTAAATTACATTTGTCTCTGCGTCACAATGCTGTAAGGTCCACGCCCTTGGCAAGCCCCAGAAAACGGACCAGACCTGACCTCGACAACCGGAAGAGCACTTTGACACCTGGATGGCCCCATCCATCATCTGGTTGTCAAACAGGCCAGGCATCGTGGGCAGAACCCTTTCTCTTCCAATTGAGGTTTAACCAGCATGCGGGGCCTTCCCCGGAATCTCTTGCTTCCAGTAGGGCCACCATGGACCAGATCTAGCAGACAACAAGAAATGAACGGCTGCCATCGCAGCCAGATGCAGTATTGACAGCACTCTATAGGTGGGGTCGTGTGTGTGTGCTGAAGGCGTTGCCGATGCTGGCGGCTGCCCACACGCACTGCGAGGAGATATGTGCGTCTGCGCCTTCAGCATGTCTGATTATATGAGATTAACAACTGCGGGGATTTTGCGGGCCAGCATCGGTGGAACGGCGTTTTAATGACCGTTGCTGCCCAGGAATTTGACAAGGTCTTACAAATTGTGCCCAGACGCGAGCGCAAAGCCATGCCATTATGGGTGGCTTGGTGGGAAGAAAAAGCTTTGGGCAGAGGAGTCAAGGCACGGAGCAGTCTCAACATGGCCACCACCAACCCACCAGGATGACTGCTTTAGGAAACGCCAATCCCATCGACCTGGTAAATAACGTTGCATCACACACGCACCCCGCGCACGCGCACGCGAAGACACTTGAAAACGCTGCTTTGCTTTGCTCCAAGTCTACAATGGCCATGCCCAGCTATCCACCTTATCACGCTTGCTTTTCGTTAGACCCCCACGGGCAACCCAAACGGCTCTCCGCTGCTGTTCACAACCCCTCCCAAAATAACGCCACTGATGAAGCTGAACCTAGCCGGAAGACAGAGCTCGGTCTGTGTGGTCAACCATTCGTCAGAAGGGGGAAAAAAATAACACAGCGGCCATTCCTAGCCAGCCAGCCAGCAAAAGAATTCAGTTCTCACCCGTAAATACGAGAAATCGGGGGCGGCTCCGGACATCTCCACAGTTTCCGCGCGGTAAAAATGAGTGATGAAATCAGCCCAGCCCAGCCGGGCCATGCAATGTCATGCCATGCTAGGCAGGCCATGTGGGCAAGCAGAAAAAAAAAGACACACACCGCGCTGCCGTCTTGCGGGCCAGGCACGGAGAATTTTTGTCTCCTCGTCAGTCTTTGGGGTCTCGTCAAAAAAAAAAAAAAAATTTCTGGGAAGCTTTGTTATTGGCATTGACAGGAAAAACGGGGCCTTGAATTTCCCCGATTCGGGATGGGCGGAAGGTCAAAGTCGGCTTCCCGGCACGTAGGTCCTTCTCATCAGAGGCCGCTTAGCTGATGGCTGCTGGTGGGTTCGACCAAATCCACCCAAGTTTGTAGACGGATTGCATCGACCAGCACGTAAAAACGGGTCAAGACACACAAGTCCAGCTTCGAATTCATTCCAAGTTCTCCAGGAAAACTGGACATGTAGCATGTGCCATTTGATGAAGATCTGGCCCTCCAAAAATGATGTGGTCACTTATTAAGAGCACGACATTGCAAAACTACCGCCCTCCAAGATACAGCTACTGCACCATGTAAACAAGTGTGTGTAATACCACGTTGTATAATCGAATCGATCCTTCTTTTGCCGTGCCTGCTTCGGTACTATACTCCTCCCTCCCGCTCTACTCCTAGGCTATGTCCTAATATTTGCAAAAAAACGCCATCCACTGGTTACCGCCATGGACGTGGCCAGCCACGGAACGCCCCAATGTGACGGTAAAACAGTCTTCTTCCCGTGAGATACCGCAAACCCTCCATAGCAGTCGAGGAAGATAGATTGTAATTCAAAGAGAAATTGCCCCAATACCTATGATACATAACCGCCTGTAAGACAGCGAAATGCCACCGAAGAACAAACGCCAGCTCGGTCGTCATAACCCGAATGCATCCTCGTAAACAAATAAAAGATGTAGACCAAATATACAGAACGATGGGCATTAGATCCAACCATGTAGTTCCGAAGAAGCCAAAAAGTAAAATTGCCTCGTATCAATCGTAAAACTTCCGATGGACGGTTGCTTACCTAGGGATACGTACTTCCCCTTTTCTGTGCCCGACAACATTGAGAGTCGAGTGCAGCGTGTTGTTCAGATATCCAATCATGGCCCTGCTGACTTCCGGATCCTCCCACAAGTCCGCGCATACGTCGCGGAACAGTGCGTACACCTCCTCAAGCTTTCGAAGCTCGCGCTCTAGAATCTGAAGCTCCAGCCACCGGCCCTCCTCACCACCGAGTGTGTAGGCTCCCAGGCTCACGCCGAGTCCGGTGGCCGGATTCGAGTTGCCGTTCAAAGTGGCCATCATGGCAGCGCCATTGCTGCTACCGCCACTCCCGGCCTCGAAGTATGCCTGGGTAGCATGCTTGTAGAAGCTCGTAATCTTGCCAATGACGGTCCCTAGAAGCATGGCGGAGGTATGGGTGCCGGACCGATTCATACACCGGGGGCAGCCGAGCATGGCGGCACAGCCCTCGACCGCCTTCCGGTTGAGCGACAGGACGAGATCGAACGGGGGTGCTGCCGGCGACGAGGCGTTGTGTAGAGCTTGTAGAGACTGGAGGCAGACAGTAAAACAGGTACAAGAGCTGCTTCCCGTCGCGGAATTGGCTGGGCCCGGCTTGTGTCGATGTTGGAGGGTTGGCGTTGCCGAGGGACTCGGAAAGTAGTTGGAGCCAACGCTGGCAGGGGTCGACAGTGAGTTCGGTGATCCATACATCATTTCGTGTGCAGTAGCGGCATCTGGCCATGTGGGCATCATATGGCCGGCCATGGCAGCATCCATCGAAGCTGATCGTCCGTGGTTTGGCGGTAGTTGGGCTGCTGCCATGGCCATCTCGTCGTAGGGAGCTGAGGAGAGAGGCGCTGAGGGAGACCAAGGCATGCTAGCACCGTACATTCCCATGGCAGCTTCGTGCTCTCTACGCCCCCTGTCTTCCAGTCCTACCATGGCGAGGCTGGTCCCAATCGAAGGATTTCTACTCATAGACCCGTCGAGGCTCGTGGGGGTGTGCCAGCCGGTTTCAAGCTTGTACAAGCTCGCTGCCGCAGGATGGGCTGAAAACACCATGGTCTTGTCGTCGTGTATTGGCGAGAGGTCTGTCATGTCGGCGGCTGATGGGCCCGGGTTGTGGATGGAGCTATTGTCAGACTTTGGCTTTCCAGCGCGACTCGACGGTGAATAACGACACTCGAGGCCGCAGGCGAGACACCGGGAGCATATTGGGCGAGCTTTGGAGCATTTGACCTTGGCGAGAAAGCATCCATCGCAGGAGGCTCGGAGACGGGGTTGGCGTGGCTTGGCGCTGGTTGCCATGACTGGCGCAAGCTTGTGTGGTTCTTACAGGTGCAACTTGGAAGCGGAGGGAATAAGGGTACCAGCCGTTGTTGAAGTATTAATGCTATCTCGTCGAGGCGGGATCCCTTCTAACGGGTCTAATGATGTACGCAAATGACGGCGGTGTGCATGACTTGTAAGACAGACGTCCAGGATGAGGAAGACCCGACGTCGGCAACAGGAAGGGGCTAACAAGGCGGACAGCAAAAGCGCTTTGGTATGTAGAGGGAGTTAATATGCCGTGTGTTGCGGGCTTGACGTATAGGAAGCGGGAGAATAATTAAAAGACGAGACGGACGAGACGGCGACTAGTGAGGGAAGACAATAACGTGGGCCAAGGCGCCAGAACGAGGGTGGAAGCAAAGGCACGACACGAGGGAGTTAGCTCGCAGCTACCACCCAATGCCTCGTCGCACGAACCATTGAAATAAAGATCGCCAGCCGGAGCCGAAGCGAGACGGACTGATGAGTTTGCCCGCGTCGTGTGGGAAAAAGAGAAACGGCTCTTAAGCCAGCGCAAGAGATTTTACGAGAGTATGTAAAGAAGGGTAGGCAGAGCCTTAGGAAGGAGTAAAATGTAGGGGGCAGGCCGGTTAAAAAGCGTTAGTGTCTGGTGGTGGTGCCTGGGCAATTGCGGCTTGGTCCTGAAGGTGACTCGAAAGTAACAGCCCAGGTTGGTGCCATGTGGATTTGAGGCGATGGTTGTATCTGATTACTCAAAAGAAGGAAGCCAGCAGATCAATGCAAGGAAACCTAAAAAGCGAAAAAGAAACAGCTCAAATATAAGGTCAGGGAGTGGTCGGGTCACTAGGGCAGCGCCATCGAGCAAGATCGATCTACAGACGGTAATCCTGCGCCATCCTTCTCAGGCACAGCACCGACGAAACATGGACCAAAATCCGTTTGGATGCGTGTTGAAGTCCTGTGAGTAATCCAATTGAAATGTTCGCGGCGTCCGGAACCGTCAATTTTTGTGAGATTGAGGGAAGCGTGACATCTGGTGATGATATGAAAAAACTCTTGGCCGTTGTTCGTTGTATCGGAGTCGACTTACAAGAGCGGGTGCCTGAATTGCACCGTCCGGATATCTACACAAAGTCCGTTCGATTTTCTAGGGAAGAGCCCCTGCCGTTCAATTGCCTACAAGACGGCCGAATGCAGCCTTCTGCATCAGGAACATGCGCAAGACTGCAATGGTTTGTAATGGCATTGCGGGGAGGCCAACATGCGGATGGAGTGGATGAACATCCCTAAGGATGTGCTGTGCTGTGCGTTGAATTTTGTCGGTCAGAATTGGACTTTTCAGCAAGCCGCTCTGCAATGGAAGGAACAAGTTCAAGTGGAATTCAAGCTAGCGCTGTATACCTCCGGGGCGGTGCTGGAAGGGAAACAAGACGGCTACTAGCCCCAACCCTCCACGACAAGGAGATTTCCGAACAATCGACGGAAGGGGTACACGTAAAGACTTTGGTAACTCGCAAAATAATGAAGCAATTCTTCTTCCGTCTAGACATTCGTCGGCAACAATAGGCCGAAGAGGTGCATTGAGGGTCTGCATGCTACTTATCTACTCAGTTTATGTCCACTTCTGGGCGGCCATTGTGTTGGGACGAAAGTATTGCTAAAATTCGCCTTTCTCTGGGGATTGACAGGCCACAAAGCCCCGGTATTAGGATATGCAGTCAAGCGGCGGTTCGCTGATGCAAAGTATTTTGATTTTGGCCTGGAACATCCCCACAACCTTCCGGATTCAGAGCCTATCAACCAATCGCCCACATCAATCGGGAAGCTCCCTTGCGCTTTCGGCTTGCCCCTTCTGAATAGAACCTTCCAACAACTGACGGCTCCTGCGGCGTCATATGGCATACAGCCTTACGTACTAGACGTTTCCCATGGTGTCTTCCTCTTCACGGCAGCTGGTGCCCATCACGACCATGGGTCGCTGCCTGCCCGAGCCATTGATGCAACCCCTCCACGCTTTAGAGTGTTGAGTGCATGATAACATGGCGTTGCCGCTTCAGCGCCAGTCTTGTTGACTTTGCCCTGAGTAGTATTTGTGGGAACTGGTTCCAGCCTCTGAGAGGCGCGAAATGCACTCACTCTCTCTGCTTGACTCCAGCCAGCCATAACCTGCGGCTCCTAGCAACAGAAGTTGCTATTTTCGGGAGTCTGGGTGACATGGACCAAGATGCCATCAAGACCTGCTCCATTACGCCTACTACGCTAGAGAGGACTCTCCCGACATCACAAGCCAGACCTGTCAGCAATTGCAAGCATCTACTTTCCAACTTTATCTGCGTCTGTAAGATAGGCGTTCCATTTGTCTCCCTCGGACATCCGCCGCTTTGTGGTAGGCTGGACTTGATATTCTCCGAGATACAGAACATGCAAGCCACTGACGCAGTCCCTGTCCAACAAATTCTGAACTCCTCGCTTTGTACTGGACCTGTGAGTTGCAAAGATAGGAAAACATGTACAGAGGGTATATGCAAAATGACGATGCAATCGCCCGGGGTATGCGTCCGCAGCACCTGTGCGACCCCTCTTTTTGTGGTGGACAAGCAGTCCGGGCCTGGCGAAAGATCCGATCGTTGGACTGGTCCTAAAACCCGGAGCCAAAGGGCAATCAATGAACTGCTGCAGATTTGGCCATGTCCTGTGCGGCGCATCGAGATTCCTTTCACGGTACCCACGCCATTAAGAGTGCCATTGGATGAAACTGTGGGGATAGCGAGATAGCCTCGTCGCGGGAAAGGTTAGCGTGTGAAAAGGCTAGTGTGCCCGCACCGCTAGACAAGGAGAATGTTCCACGAAACTAACACCCCACTAGATTCTACATATGAACCCAAGTTGCAGGGTCCAAGGGTTCTGACGTGGAACTTTCCGGGATCATTAGTGTGAAGTGCGTCCGAGATTGCCCCACTGAAGACTCTGCACCAGCTCAGATAGTACTAACTGTAAGATGATCAGGCACCGGTCAGTGCATGATACAGCGGCTTCCCTTGAGCACTCTCTAACAAGAGCACTAAGTCGGAAATGATCATCTGTCCCGTTGCACACGCCTTTCAGTAGAACCATGTCTAGGAGCTACGGAAGCCACCAAGAACGCCACCTGACGTGTGAACGCATCTTCATATGCATTATCTTGCCCGCCCAAGCGGACGGGGCATGGATTTCAGGTGAGAATACAAAGCGGATGGAATGATTCGAACTGCGCGAAGGAAAAGGCCCACACCCACGGAACAACCAGCCACGAAATAGCATTGCCAGAAAATAACCCACTCACGCCTCTCGTGTGTCGGCACCGTCGTCGCTTTTGCTCAACAGTACAGACACCCCCGACATGCTAGCTCAATGCCAAGACGGACTCGGTCCCGATGCGTCGATTGGTATCGGAGGAGACTGGACTGATCCGCAGCACTCGCGGGGCGGTCACCGAGTCGGAAAAAAAGGATCCGCGCCGCTGTGCGACAAACCTATGTCATGCCAGCAAGCTCACAAGAGCTTGCGCACCTACCAAGTCAGTAGTGGCACGGTCGACGAAGATTACTGCTGGCTCGTGAGAGAAAGTGACATTCTGCCAGGGAAGCTTTGCGGCTGCCATTTGAATCTCCAAATTGACAGTCCACACAGTGGCTTAGTATTACAAGCTCGACGGATGACGCCTGCAGGTTCAAGGCGCATGCCACACAAAATTGAAGTTTAAATCCCGACTTGGGAATGTTTTTTTTTTTTGTTCTGGCTTGCATACTGAGGGGCTTAGGGCGGGATGGTGTTTCCGCGGGGTAGTAAGTAGCGTGGGGTCAACTTCGTGCAGCATGACAATTGCCCTCTGATAGGTAAGGAGCTCGAACCCTAGGGTTGTACTTGCTACCTTCAGGGGAAACTTCAATACGCCCAGGACGATATCATGGTAGGATGCGGAAGCATTTGTAGCGAGTGCAACACGCGATCTCAAAATTTTATCGCTCTAGACATCTAATTGAGTGGGATTCTCACTTACGAGGCTGCAAGTAAGCTGGGGGGCAAGACACGGAACAACTCGTCGCCCGATCGTAAATCTGCCTGTGATGTTGAAGGAAAGAGCCAGCCCCGACGGGCGTGGCCAGTGACAACCGACCGAGCTTTCCGGACCCAAAAGTTCTCGCGGATTGCTTGGCGTGCTGACGAGTAAGTACATCTCCCAACAAAAAGCCCGAGGATCGTTCACTGCCCTCTCAAGATTGCGCGATACGATGATCACGAATGGATCTTTTGCTTTTGATGCAATCATTCTGGGGCAGTTTGAAGTGCAAGCAAAGTCACCCTTTGCCTGCTGTCACGTTGCTGACCTGTATGACAATGCGAGATATCCCTTGAATGTTTCCGAACTTTGGTAAATCTCCTCAGCGACTCGGCGCTCGAAACTTCCAACCACGCAAGCGCAAGCTAGCACTGCTGTGGCAGAAAGGACAGAGCCGCTGCCCACATCTGTGGATTTTATTAGGAATCCGTCAATCCGGTTCTGCAGTAATTATTAGCCATCGCGAGATAACAAGCTGCCGTCAGCCTGGAGGGTCCTTCTGTTTGTACGTCATATTTAGGTTCTGAGTGGCGTTTTCCTTTGTGCTTTCCCCTGCCAATCACGAAAGGCTCATGTTTCGTCCCGCAAATTGGCCTTGTCTCGTCAATGGATAGCTCCGTTCGCATTGAGAAGAATACCAAATTCGCGCTCGGCCGTCTCCGAACCATTATTCAGCAACGAATCCTTCAAGATTTCGACGACATCTTCTCCTAGCCTGAGAAGTACGACTCTTCTGGTCGGATCCGGATACGTCGTCCAAACTCGAGCGTTTTACTTGCTCTCGAGGCTCGTTTGTCCTAATCCCTCATCTCACCACCTTCGCCAACACGGCTGGTGGTTCAACATGGGAACTTCGCTACCGGCAAGCAGGCAGCAGGGATGGCGGCCACGCAAAAACTCCCCAATGTTCTGTTTTTGGGGTCAATTTACACCATGGGCCCATTACATCCTTCAACCGGGCCATTACCCACTGCTCACTAACAAGCGGGGGCACTTCAGGCACTGGAATCTCCGGACCTTATTTTCTCGTTCTGTAAGCAAGGTCTACTGGCGAACTCGATTTTTCCGGGTATTCGGAGCCGATACTCACTTCCCAGACAAAATATGCCCCACGCCGTTCGACGAACTCAATCAGTCCGATACACGCAACTTTTTTGCGGGCCTCTACGTGCTTCCAAAATAGCATCATCGAAACCCACAAAACTAGGTCACAAGATATCTCTGAATTCAGCCTCTGACGGGGTGAATTCTAGACCTACCGGCTCGGGAGTCAAGTAGGCGACACACTCTCTGTGTGTGTTATATTTTCCCTGCACGGTACTGCAACGGCTGGTGAAAACGGCCGGCAGCTGGACAACCCTTTGATGAAGCTGTTCACGGTAGTGTAGTGCACCACATCTAATAGACAACCAATTACACAACTAGGCGGGGTGGAACAAAGCTTGGCCTAAAGATTCGCTACAGACAGGTTGCCTCTGGACGTAAACACACCTGAAATACAAGCCCACCAGCCCTTCAAGATTATCATCAGAAGCATCGCAACACCGGAGTCCACATGGGGCAGCTCCATTCAAAGTCTTAAACCAAGACGGGGTGGATGGCAAAAGGTAAAATGAGAGTTATTCTTGGATATCAACCAAATGGTGGTGGTCACATATCCTCTCGTTTGCCCGATCGACGATCTGATGCTGTTAGGGGCGAATTGGAGATCTCGGAGCACTCCTTTACCCTAGGTGGAACGGCGAACCCAAATGCAAACTTCGCTTCCCATATTGGGTCGAATCTGCTGGAAATCCAACGCTTGATAATCAACTTGATCGATCGGAGTTGCCGACGAGAAGCCCCTGTGCAGTGAAAGTCGCGCAACGGCAAGACAGAATGATTCACTGGGGCCAATCCCTTAGCGACACAATAACCTATTGCTCATCAGGAGTGACTTCAGCCCTCTGACTCGCTAGTTGTTTCACTCCCCACCCCTAATTGGCGAAGAGGGCCTACCTATAGGCCTTGGAATGGGAAGCATGAAGAGTGGCTTTCGAGATCGTCGATTCTGAGGCTTGAAATGGATCCCACACCCCGTGCTTGACTAGCACAAAGCGCTACTTCACTTCCAGAAGGCCGACTGAAAATCACCACGTGTGAGCCATGTTTAAGGGACCCTGACCGTAGCATTGAGGCGTTCGCGGAAGCTTGATGCCGCTGCGTCTGCCTCGGGAGTGGCGCCGACATCGCAGAACAAGGGCAGCAAAAAATCCCGGTTGGGGAAGAGAAACCGGGTTGGTCGGAGCGTGCAACTCCATCGTGGGTGGATGGTGGTGTCGGTATTTCCCACTGCTGCTTCCTTCCATTTGTGGCCTAGCTTTTAAGGAGAACTCGCGGTGATCTCGCGAGAGAGAGGGTGAGGAGAATGTACATGTGACTTGAAAAGGATAGGGGCCATTTACAACTGGAAAGGAATGTTTTGACTCTGGAACTCTGAATCTTCGTACGCAATCTCTCGATTTTGACACACTATGGGCAGCTCAGAGTAGTAAACTGCGACGCGCGAGGCGCTTTTTCAAAGGGGGTAGCCACCAAGAAATCCCGCTCTCCGAATAAGAACTCATCGTCAATACGAAGTGAGCCATATTCGTGATCTTGCGTTGAAATCTTCACAGCGTGATCGCTTCGTTGCAGATGGCCTACGAATAATTCACTACTTGGGAGTTGCAAAGCTCCCCAGGGCGTATTATTTTCTGAAGGAGGCTCCTCGCCAATATCATGAGACATATCAAATCAAAATGTAGTTTTTTGGTGGAAAAGGATCAAACGTATGCATTTTCATTGATTGTACCAAGTATCTGCATTCTGGTTCGGTTTACAAGAGGACTCCCAACTAAAAAGAAGCTCCAACCCCATTTCGCATGCAAAAAA
>Ga0247774_1000380_pt1 | contig 21962 bp, 8 predicted proteins | sample UWRJL001104B6_FD_179933 | JGI IMG/M metagenome (GOLD analysis project Ga0247774, IMG submission 179933) | Plant litter microbial communities from Arlington Agricultural Research Station in Wisconsin, United States - UWRJ-L001-104B-6 | ecosystem: Environmental > Terrestrial > Plant litter >... | reverse complement strand
CATCACCGTGACACCACCCGGGTCTAAGAGCATCTCGAACCGGGCCCTTATTCTGGCGGCTCTGGCGGAGGGATCATGCAGAATCCGGAACCTCCTACACTCGGATGATACGGAATACATGCTCACGGCCATTGCCCAGCTGGGTGGAGCAACGTACTCGTGGGAGGAGGCTGGCGAGCTTCTTGTTGTCCACGGAAAGGGAGGCAAGCTTAACGCTAGCTCTTCGCCGCTCTACCTGGGGAATGCCGGTACGGCATCGCGCTTTCTCACCACGGTTGTCGCGCTCTGCAGCCCCGCAACGGAGGCGACAGCCACAGTCCTCACCGGCAATGCAAGAATGCAGGTCCGCCCCATCGGGCCCCTCGTAGATGCGCTGAAGGGGAGCGGCGTTGGAATCAAGTACCTGGGGAAAGAAGGGAGCCTGCCTCTGGCAGTGGATGCATCAGGTGGCCTCGCGGGCGGGGTCCTCGAGTTGGCGGCCACCATCTCGTCGCAGTACGTGTCGTCGATTCTGATGGCGGCCCCATACGCCAAGGAGCCTGTCACGTTGCGGCTTGTTGGCGGTAAGCCCATCTCGCGGACCTACATCGACATGACCATCGCCATGATGCGATCATTCGGCATCCAAGTAACCAGATCCACAACTGAGGAGCACACGTACCACATCCCCAAAGGCACGTACAAGAGTCCGGCCGAGTACGTGGTGGAGAGTGACGCAAGCTCTGCGACGTATCCGCTGGCCGTAGCAGCCATCACCGGCGCCACCTGCACCATCCCAAACATTGGGTCGGAGTCCCTGCAAGGGGATGCCCGATTCGCAGTCGAGGTGCTCGAGCCAATGGGGTGCAAAGTAGAACAGTCGGGCCACCGCACCACAGTCACCGGACCGCCATTGGGCAAGCTGCGGGCAATCCCCCACGTAGACATGGAGCCCATGACAGATGCCTTCTTGACGGCGTCAGTCCTGGCGGCCGTAGCTGCGGGAACCACGACTATAACCGGCATCGCCAATCAACGAGTCAAAGAGTGCAACCGAATTCTGGCCATGAAGGACCAGCTAGCCAAGTTTGGAGTCACGGCCAGAGAACTCGAGGACGGCATTGAAGTTGATGGCATTCCAGTGAACAAGTTGGCAGCTCCGCCCGATGGCGTCTATTGCTACGACGATCATCGGGTCGCCATGAGCTTCAGCGTTCTTTCGACGGTGTGCCCGGCGCCTGTGTTGATCCTAGAGAGGGAAAGCGTTGGAAAGACTTGGCCCGGGTGGTGGGACACTCTGAGGTTGTCCTTCGGTGCCCAGCTAAGCGGGGAAGATCGTAGTCCAGCACATGTCGAGGAGGGTACCAAGGCTCCTAAGTCCGTGTTCATTATTGGAATGCGAGGCGCCGGGAAGACAACTGCAAGTAAGTGGATGGCTAAAATCATGGGTATGGACTTTGTCGACCTAGACGACGAAGTTGAGCGAGAGGCGCAGATGACAATCGCCGAGATGATCGGAGGCTCGATGGGATGGCATGGTTTCCGGGCCAAGGAACTAGAGGTCCTCGGTAAAGCAATGCACACGGGTCGGGTTCCGGCCGTCTTCTCGTGCGGTGGCGGCATCGTCGAGACAGCAGAGGCACGGAAATTGCTCGTGTCGTACGCCCAGGCAGGCGGGAAAGTGGTGTTGGTTCACAGGAAGACGGAGGACATTATCTCGTATCTGACCAAAGACTCAACGCGCCCGGCCTACGCAGAAGACATTGCCAGCGTTTACGAACGTAGACGTCCCTGGTACCAGGAATGCAGCAATTTCCAGTACTTCAGTCCCCGCTCCGCCGTCGGGCTGGACGAGCTGGCCGACCCGCCGTCGAATTTTTCCCGCTTTGTTTCCGCAATCAACGGCCCGCATGCCCTGCAAGACATCTTAGCCAAGGACCAGAGTTTCTTCGTGTCCCTGACGGTCGACGATGTGGCAACTGCCACCGACGTGATCCCCGGTGCCGTTGTGGGCTCGGATGCGGTCGAGCTCCGTGTGGACCTCCTGAAAGACCACTCGCCATGCTTTGTCGAGGCGCAGGTGGCTCTTCTGCGATGCGTGACCGACCTACCCATCATCTTCACGGTACGAACCAAGTCTCAAGGCGGGAACTTCCCCGACGATGACCCCGCCGCTATAAAGGAGCTAAACTGTCTTGCCGTCAGGATGGGGGTTCAATTTGTTGACGTGGAGATGACTCTGCCCGACTATGCTATCCAGGCCGTGACAAATGCCAAAGGCAACCACACCAAAATAATAGCATCTCACCACGACCCGCACGGCCGGCTATCATGGACAAATGCCGCGTGGGTGCAGTTCTACAACAAGGCGTTGCAGTATGGACATGTCATCAAGCTGGTCGGCGTTGCTGGCAGCATCCACGACAACTTCGAACTGGCCAGGTTCAGGGCTAGAATTGCTGCTGCCCACTCGACCCCCGCCATTCTTCTCAACATGGGTGCCAGTGGCAAGCTCAGCCGTATCCTCAACGGCTTCATGACCCCAGTCTCGCACCCTGCCCTCCCGTTCAAGGCCGCGCCTGGCCAGCTGTCAGCCGCGGAAATCCGGCGCGGCATGTCGCTCCTCGGAGAGCTTGATGCGGCCAAGTTCTATCTTTTCGGCAAGCCAATCGGGGCATCAAGATCACCGGCGCTCCACAACGCCCTGTTCAACCTCTGCGGTCTTCCTCATCACTACTCGCGGTTCGAGACGGCCGACACTACAGCGTTGCGGCCGTTGGTTGAGTCACCTGATTTTGGAGGCGCATCCGTCACGATCCCGCTCAAACTCGACGTTATGGCCCTGGTAGATGAGATGTCGGATGCCGCAAAGACCATCGGCGCCGTGAACACGCTTATACCGGTGTCTCGCGGCGGTAAGAGACTCATCAGGGGGGACAATACTGACTGGCTGGGCATGGTGTACTCGCTCAAGGCGGCGGGCGTTTGCGAAGCGCGACATGCATCGCACGGCCAGAGCGGCCTTGTCGTGGGCTCCGGGGGGACCAGTCGTGCCGCCATCTTCGCCCTCGGCGCCCTTGGCTTCTCTCCCATCTACGTGGTGGCGCGGAAGGCCCAGGCTATCAAGGCCCTCGCCGCTGCATTTGCCCCGTCGGCCAAAGTGATTCACCTCGCCGATCAGAAGCAGCTGGCATCGCTCCCGGCCAAGGCTCGGCCCAGTGTTGTCATCAGCACCATCCCGGCGACGCTGCCCGTAGACCCCGGCATGAGGGAGATCCTCGTCGACGTAGTTGGGCGACAGCCCGCAGGCGCATCGCCCCGCGTCTTCCTCGACATGGCGTACACACCCGACGTAACACCGTTGATGCACATGGCCGAGGATGCAGCGGCCGGCTGGGTCACCATCGGTGGCATGGAGGTTCTGGTGGCCCAAGGCTGGTATCAGGTTTGTTCCCGTCACCATTTTTAACCGCTGGCGAGTCTTTACTAACATGTCACGCGCACAGTTTCAACTCTGGACGGGAATTACTCCGCTGCATTCCGACGCGAGAATGGCCGTCATGGAAGCTTCCTCCTGAATGTGAATGGTCGTCGGGCTTATGCAGGTCACGGAACACGAGAGCGGCGCATGGAACAAAGAACATCATCAATTCCGTGATTTCCATTCTCTTCATTAGAATTACTTCGTCATGGCTTCATTAGCCAATTTTATCTATAGTGTGTGTGTCTAACCGTGATGACGTTTCCCATCAGTGCCTTGAAACAGAAATGCACCCTGGCCCCAACCAAACCTATCATTACATGCCAGTGCTCGTGCTACCTTGCCCTTGCGATGCGTGTTTTTCTATGCCTTCCCCATTGCGTTCATGATCAGCTTGCTCTATCGACAGAAACCTCCGTCATGCGAGGCCTTGGCAAAACTGGTGGAAAACCAGTACCGGACGGTAATATGTAAAAATCAATCGGCCACATCCAAATCCAATACTTGGCCAACAGGAGTAACAGGGACAAAGAAAGATACATGATGTACAGACTGCTCCTTGTACCAGAAAGGCGATCTACAAATGCCAACCGGATCGTGGTGGTGATGTTCAAGTAAGGTGATGTAACCATGATCCCAAAGACGACCATGCGAGGCTTTCGAGGTCGATCGATTGCCAATCGTCGCGTGTCGGTACCAATTGAAAAGATTGATGCTTACACGGGCCAGCCGCCAAGCGTGAAATGATGTGTGGCGGTGACGTCATAGCACCAGATCAGAACCTGATGACGGCGCAGGATAGGGCGATGATGGGGATCGGGTGGGTCGGTGATGTTCGGAGAACGGCATTCGGCGGGTTTGCAATCAAGGTGTCTCGCGACCAGCCGAAAAAGTCGTGTTGTCACCCTCCAGCAGCCCGTCTCCACCCAGCCCCACCAATCACGGCGGCCCCATGATGTCAGAAGTTATGACTCCACCCCATCCCTGTCGTCTCTGGTCCGGGGCCTCCAAGGTACTTGTACCTGAACTGGAGCCCTCGTCCCAGCAGCGCCACCCAGGGCTGGCCATTCCCGCTCCAACGTCCCTGGCGGGAATGCCCACAGGACCCTTGATGCAGCTTCGGTCGCGAGCCCCGCATTCGAGCACGGCAAAGTATTCGCCTCGTGGTTTGGCTTGTTGAATTCCATTTTCTTCGATTCCGTCTCTTCGACTCAGCCTCGATTGGCGCGACGGCGTCTTGGAAATTCTGTGTCGTAAAGTTCCTCGTGGCACACCTTGAAGTGTCGGTTGAGAGCATCGCGACGACTGAACAGCTTTTCCTCGGGGCAAATCCTGCATCTCAGCTTCTTCTTGCTTGCATTGTGAATCGTATCCTCGTGCCTTGTGAGGTCATATGGCCGCGAAAATTTGGACCCACAAATTTTGTTGGTGCTTGGGTTTATGCGATTGCAGATGTGAGGTCCATGCTGCGTCTGTTGGTTCTCCCTTCGGTCTCCCCGCCGCGCTACACCCGCCGCGCGATGACCCTCCCTCTTGTGTGTCTGAAGGTCCTTCTGTGTATCGAATCGTAGCCTGCACCCGTGATACGTGCAACTGTAGGTACCGCCATCTTCCACTGTCCCTGTCGACGCTGGCACAGTCTCGTGGTGGGATGTTGTCGACGGCGATTCCAGCATGTGCATGGCATTCTCCGCGTGCATCGGAGACGGAACAAAGGGATATTGCTGCGGCATCCTCACATCCAACGACGGGTTTGCGCCCATGTACTGCGGATGCCCCGGCGTAGCCGAGGAATCGCGCATGAACTGATCTTGCCCGCCATAGCCACCTGCTGGCTGCGAAGGGAACATGGCGTAGTGATCGTCTCCGTCGACATCGTCCAGCTCGAGCATGGCGTCCTTCGGAGATATGGTTTGGGGAGTTCCAGAAGGCCCGGCACCCGTGGGGCTCCCACTGTGGTGGGCGGTGGAAGTCTGTAGCTCGCTCTGGCGTGGCATACGAAATTGTGACGATGGTGGGAACTGGTGGCCTGACATGGGCGCCAAGGGAGACCCGTTGCGGAACGCTGATGATCCACGATAACCGCCTGGAGACGGGTCCACGGTGAGATGCTGGCTGTTGGCGGCCTCGATTGCCCTCGAAAACTGGCTCGATGGCGAGAAGTGTTGCTGCGACGGCGATGTCGACCCCACGGCCATGTTGTTGGAGTATATGCTATCCTGGCAGGCGTCGGTTATGCTGCGCTCGAATTTGGGAGCCTCGCGGAAAACTGAAAGAGGTGAGCGGGCGACCGACCAGGTATTGTAGGGGTTCAAGTACTCACCATCGGTACGCCGACGGTCCTCAATTGGTTCCCCCATGGCTGGCGTTGCAGGAGAGTTGCTGCCAATAGTGGAACTCGCCACCGACTCTGCGCCGTGGCGAGAAATATTTGGAAAATCGACAGGCGGCGCAAGCCCACCTCCACGTTCCACGCGTTGTCTCTGCGCCACCACCGACGGGCCAAACGGCATGACGTGGTGCCCCTGGCCATCCAATAGACCCGAGAAGAAGTGGTCCGGAGCGTGTCCTACCGGCGCGGTTTTCGAGTCAAGAGCATAGTTGGCCTCCGGCCACATGCCGTCGTGAGGGTAGTCGGCCATGCCATGGAGCCCGTCTGGTCCGGCATCTGCTATTGCGATCCTCGGCGTTATCCCGTTGTGAGAGTACGGCGACGTCGGACCGACCGATCCCAGCGATGAGAGGGACGATTCGCGGTTGTGATAACTCCTCGAGAGCTTGGCACGAATGGGGCCAGCAGGATTCCAGTCGTCAGAGTTCATCGGCTGTGTGTGGTCGCCCAGGCTCAGTCCGGTACCGTCAATAGGCCCGTCGATGCCACCAAGGCTTCTCGGTATCGCAATTGCAGAAGCGCTGTTGGTCGCAATCGAAGGATGCGAATCAGTTGCGGTATGATAAATGATCGAGTACTGCGATATGGGCGACGGCGACAGACTAGGAGGTTCTTGAAGTTCGTCCGTGTCGATCGTCGTCGAGTACGTATATGGTTGAAGATGCTGTCTTGTGTGGTTTTGGTGATAGTTTTGCGTTGATATCATGGTTGAAAGTAGAGTGTGAGGAATTTCCGAGTAGAAATCCATTTGGTAGTCCCGGTCGAATGTCGAGTGGCGACATCTGTTTATATAATGGATGGCTCTGGGTTCCGTGTAAGTCGTCATACCTGCCGCACCTACCCTCACCCTCCATCTTCGGCTGGTGGGGTGTGTTCTCAAGGATTAGTCTTGTGGGTGGGCTGAGCCGAGCCGATTACGAAAGCACCTTCGTCCCTCTTTGTCGTGTACATCTGCGCTGTACTTTTTGGTTGCGGTCGGCGGTACCTAACACAGACCCACCCCCCTCATCTACGGCAACCCAGGAGCGCAGATCACATCTGAAAACCTGCCCAACACAGGCAGGACTAGCGTCGGCCTTTCCAGCTGCCAAGATTCAAAGGCCCCGCTACTCGCCAAGCCAGGCCGAGTCGTGGCTATTGTGGCTATTGTGGCTGACCAGTTTGCCAGCGATTTGCAACTGTTGAAGTGCTGCTGGCAGCTGGCTGTGGCTCGTGCTCTCGCGTAGGTCGGCTCCGACGTGTAGAGCATCGGTGTTAAGTCCGCACCACCCCTCTGCCAGATTGGCCAGGCAGTCTGCATTGTGCAGCGCATGTGTTTCGATACCGGTCGTCCCGAATGCCTCCGTAGAGCCCGCCAGCCGCCGAAGGTTGAATGAGTGCATTAATGCCAATGAATTTCACGCTCGACAAGGGTCGCTCCATCCTCTATGACGTCGACAGTCAAATTGAGGACGCCGCAACGTTAACAAGAAAAAATCCTATTTCCCACCAGATGGCCTACCGCCACGACTGCTGAAGCAGCATGTAACTTGTGTAAATGGTTTCTCGACGTTGCCAATCCAGGCAGTGCAGGGCACATGACTAACTGGTTGCGACGCGGCTTTCGTATTAATCGCCGAAGATGCATAAAGTGTCCAGCGCAGAGTAGGTAGGCAGAGGTTTCCAAGTGCGCCGAGGACATCTGTATGGGTTTGTAATCACGATACCCTAACTCGGTACGTTGGTGACTGGCAACTGCGTGTGCTTTGTTAGTTCGCTTGTCGGAGATAGGACTAATCATGCGTGTACTAGCCCATTGTAGCGGCCGGAGTTTGAATCCTGCGGTCATGACACAGAGGACTACAGTAGCTGGCTCATGTAATTTTTGTCAGCAATGCAGAGAATATTCGACTTGCTTCCATACCTGCTTGGAGGGACCTGAGGAAATATAGGGTTGAACCAAACTACCGGACGCCCTGGCTAGCGATTTCAAATTTTCGATGAACTGGAATTCTGGATCTCGTCTCATTGGTCCCCCTCTCTCCGTCTTGTACGAAGGAACCACTTCCAAGGGTAGTTCTTTTTTTGGGGGGCTTCAACTACCACTGCAGAGGGTGGCAAATCTAGGAAGGTTGCGGGGTGTGGCAAACTTCGAACCTCAAGTCAGGAACAACAACATGAAGCATCCATTCATTTGGGTCAAGTGCCACGCACACCACGGATGGTCGCGATGCGTTGGGCTTCAATGGCTGTGACTCAGATGGTGCGCATTTACGTATTCTTTGAAAGTGGCGTGGTGTCGCATATTGAATAGATGTACGAAAATACCGAGGTAGAAGCATATCGAAATATTTACTGTTTCCATGCAGAGGTACAGACTACAAAGTGCTCTGTGCGATGGTAAATTGAGGCATCAGAGCCGTGATTAACCGAGTTATCTTGCTGTCAGTCGTCTGGGAAGAGCCAGGTTAGGATGTAGGGGGAGCCACGGTGCAAATTCGAGGCCTCCCTATTAACGGGTGCATGTTGCTTGAAACTCATTTTCGCGGAGCAGACAAGCTGTAAGAGGGAAGCCCGAAGGAACGAGAGGCTCTCGTGCTTCCGCATCCCATCCGCCCGTATCCGCACTCGCAGCGATGGTGTTGGTGGCATCCGGTGACTATTCTGAGGATCCCGAATGGAGCGAGAATTCGCCGGAAGGCTATACAGGTAGTCAAGCACCACCTGCTGGGTAGATGCAGGTGCGATTTCAGGGACAACAGTGGCTGTGCCACGGCAAGACAGTCACCTATTACCTCTTGATTGGCCACAGTTCGGCGAATCCGCTGCAACTGACACCCGGATGTCGGCAGCCCATGCTTTTTGGATAGCGGCTCCACGTTTGACATGCAGCCCGGAGCCATCGCCGATCGGGTCCCAGTATTTACTCCCAACCGTTGGGAACCTTTAGCTCAGCGCAAGCCTCCCGGCGGATCCGCTATCTCCGAGTAGCCGTCGAGGAATGGCCTTGCTCCCCAGATAACGACAGTTTTGCAACCATTTAGGTTTTGACAGAACCACCTGCTTGGACGTGGATGGCTACCGTATCGCGCGCTCCTTGGCACCGCCAGGTTGATTTCGCTGTAGATTGATCTTTGAACACAGATTGATCCGATCGTCAGATGGGAGGCCTAACGATCTATAGGTACTGGTCGCGTCTTTCGTCCCGGGGTCTTGTCCCGTGTAAGGGAACAAAACAGGGATAGGACGGATATTTTCTTCCTTTGCGCATTCTCTTTCTTCCGACTTTTTCATGCCTGCCCACACTAACGATTCATGGCGGACTCCTAGAAGCACGAGGTACTTCGATCTTAACCCTAATAATGTTATCAACCCTAATATGTTTCAACCCTAGCCCTAGAGGATGGTTTGAATTGGGCATCTCTAAATCTTGGGCTGCTCCAATATGTGCTCCTACTAGATGCGCAAGTACTGGATGCGCAACGACAGAATGCGTAGTGCTCGATGAATAGCTCATGGTTAATGTAATATACTAGATTTTCCAAGTGATGTTGAAGTTCCTTTGTTCCGGTGTTGCTGTTTTGACGAGTCTCTGTTTGGCTTTTATCAATTTTATTATTATCATTGATGTGGTTTACAAAGCACCACAATTAACACCGGGGAGTATCTAAACAACACAAGTCGATGAAAACCGTAGGGGTATGCGTCTGAGAAGAGTGAGAGCTCTCAGATTTAACATTCCAACTACATCACAATCGGACAAGCTCCATGTCAATGGCTGGCGCTGGAATGCATACTCATGCCTGGATACAAACAAACTCCACGAAACACCGAACTGGCAGACGCCTTGATTTCAGATACCGAAAGCGGCTTGTGTCCATGCTGTCATGTTGTCGCGAGGAAAACCACCGGTGATAGAAGAGAGAGGCTTAGCAGTGGTGTAGGTTGCGAATACATGGCGCATTACTTATTCTCCTGGCCTTCTCGCCTCGGCGTTCTTCCGCTATATCATGTCGCTGCAGACTTAAGACCTCGCTAGCGTAGAATTCTCTGCCTGGTTTGCCGTAGTTTCTATGCCTTATCGTGCGGAGAGAAAGCTGCGCATTCTTCGTAGATGAAGAAATAACTAACAAATGAGCAGACAGGTTTCGTACGGCAATAGGGCGAAAGGCACTGGCGGCCTTCCTCTGCAGTACAAAGATCTGCACGACACAGTAGTTTCAGACCGCTATAGCTACGGAAAACGAGGGGGCATAGCTCCGTAGTCTCTTACAACTATAGTGGTTAGGGGACACGAATGGTGTAAGGGCGACAACCGTACCTTCACCTACAGTGGAAGACATTTGGCATCACAATGCTGGTGCAACTGAAGACTGACAGACTAGGTCTGAAAGCTTTTGTAGCACTTTAGGACAACAACCGACCGGATCACTTAACTAGATTGGACTTACCTGTACTTAGATTTCTTGACTTTCTCTCGGCCTCGCTAGCGGGCCTCATTGCTAGCCGCTTCATAGCTTTTGGGCTGCATAAGCGTAATGAAAAAAAAGAAAGAAAAAGAGCAGACGGGTAGCAGATTCATGGCTGGCACGGGCTTGTACTCTTTGGATACTTAGGCATGACAGAACGCCAAACCACTTGCTCCAAACCGTACCAAATTCAACCCGAGCGCCGGTCAACCCGAATACCAGACAGCATACAAGCGAGCAGAGTGATTGTTTACATCCAGACGCGCTACCACAGAAGCGACGCCAACCAAGACTACGCGACACGTCACAAGGAGAACCAGACGATGAATTCATGATCATTTGCCCCCCTCACCCGAGGGGGTTCATCATTACTAAAGCTGAATGACGATCCCAACCGTGTAATAAACCACCAGACCCCGTATGGTACATGGAACACCCAAAAACAAGACCATCCCGTAGCATTCATGACAAGAACCCCCCATATCAACAGCACCGCGATCGCCGGTACAAGGCGCGAGGGCAAGACATGACGAAGGCACGAAGCATTACGTTTCCCACCACCAATACTGCTTAACCACCAAAACCGTAGAGAGTGCGGCCTTGTCGCTTGAGGGCGTAGACGACATCAAGAGACGTGACGGTCTTACGCTTGGCGTGCTCCGTGTATGTGACGGCATCACGGATGACACCCTCAAGGAAAGACTTGAGAACACCACGAGTCTCCTCGTAGATCACTGGGAATAGTTAGCAACAGAGTGACCAAGCAGACGGAAGAGGATCAAAACGTACTAGCCGAGATACGCTTGACACCACCACGACGAGCGAGACGTCGGATGGCGGGCTTGGTGATACCCTGGATGTTGTCACGAAGAATCTTTCGGTGACGCTTGGCGCCGCCCTTGCCGAGGCCCTTGCCGCCCTTGCCGCCTGCGAAGCATTAGTATTGATAGAGGGCAACGTGGTAAAAGGGTGTACATACGTCCAGTCATTTTGAATGGGTGAAAAAAGAGTGGGGGTTATTGGGAAAACGTGTGGTGGTTGTCAAGTGATGTTGCTGACGTTGGTTTGTGGATGGGTATCAGAATATGCAAGAACAGAAAGGAACAAACGACGTTGACTGGAAGCGCGGGGCGACCTTTAAAGAAGCGCGTGCGGGTTCCCAGATCAGCCAGCCGTGCCGGACCATCTGGGTACGTACCAATCAGTAGTGGGGCATTTTTTACGCGACCCGATCTGAAAAAATAAACACCTCGAATTTGCCAAGCATTCCTGCACAGACGCTCTGTTATTGGCAGCGAGCTGCGAAAGAAAAAATAGGCTGCTACGTGAGCAAACTGCTATTTCCATGACCAATGATTGGACAGTTCCGGATAGCTCGACTGGTCAGTGACTCCTCCGTCGACAGAGATACCTGTGAATAGATGCCTCTCCAGTCGTCTGCAACAGTAGCCTGCCAATTTGTTCATCAAGTCGTACAGAGGCGAAAGGTCCTTCTCTATCAGCACTATACGTCGAGTCCGTAGCAGGCACATGGAAATTGGAACTCTATTAATCCTAGTACCTAATGACGGTGAAAATAGCGACGGAAAGCTTTGCCCCAGACTCCTAGTCAGTTGGTAGTGATCTTGCTAGTTCCGGGTAGCCTCGCGAATTGCGGATTTCCGCTGCGAAGTCTCAAAGTCCACTTTATGCAGTCCATAGACATTCACTAGTTGACAATCTCCAGAATCAGCATGCTGAATCTTACAACCGAAATGTCTACTTTCGGTTCTGGATGCGGCAACCAGTACCGTCTGCATCTCGGATTCACAGCGGTCGCTATAGACTCTGTTGTTTTGGGTTGACTTGCTGTACGTAATCGTGGGAAGGCCGGACCTGAGACAAGATCCGGCCAATCAAAAATCGGCGCAGCGGGATGTTTAGATTTCTCCCAAGGGCCAAAACCACACCAAATACAAGCCCCACCCTACTTTTGCTTGCACCCACCTTTTGGGCAGCCTCGGACCGTCATTTTTTTTGGGCTTTCTTTTTTGTTTGGCTTTCCCCCAAATAATCACAACGGTGGCCCCTGCGCAAAACAGCGACAGAAGCACACACAATCAGCCGCCCGCCCGTGACCCTTTAGGCACCTACAAATACCATTGCCGCCCCCCCTCCACAGCCAAATCTTCTCCTCCTACATCGCACACCCACATTTACCAACGCCCCATCGCGACCTCGACACTTTCATCAATCAATCCATCAAACCCGCGACACTTTTCATCACTCGCAAAAAATTACAATGGCTCGCACTAAGCAGACGTAAGCACCCCACTTATTTTTCACACTCATCTCGTCGATTACGATCGCGTCGCATGGAATTGGAAACTGACATCTTGCCAGCGCCCGGAAGTCCACTGGTGGCAAGGCCCCCCGCAAGCAGCTCGCCTCCAAGGCTGCTCGCAAGTCCGCCCCGTCGACCGGTGGTGTCAAGAAGCCCCATCGCTATAAGCCCGGTACCGTCGCTCTCCGTGAGATCCGTCGCTACCAGAAGTCGACCGAGCTTCTCATCCGCAAGCTCCCCTTCCAGCGTCTCGTCCGTGAAATCGCCCAGGATTTCAAGTCGGATCTCCGCTTCCAGTCGTCGGCCATCGGTGCCCTCCAGGAGTCGGTTGAGTCTTACCTCGTCTCCCTCTTCGAGGATACCAACTTGTGCGCCATCCATGCCAAGCGTGTCACTATCCAGTCGGTATGTTGTCTCTACCCCCATCCATAGCAATCGCATCTCGCTAACAACCACTGTAGAAGGACATCCAGCTCGCCCGCCGCCTCCGTGGTGAGCGCAACTAAGACGGAAACGTCATGGGTGGTTGACTGAATGACTGCTTCCGGAATGCTTACGATGGCACTATGAGTTCGGGTCGGGTAATACGGCGTTAGACGCGTTGCTTACAGGGTTGTACATTATTAGCGGCTGGTTGAGCTGCGGAAGGGAAATACCAATCACTGGTTCATGATCATAAATTTCGCTGTCTATCTGAACACGTGAAACCCGTTTTATGTTGTCGTAGCTCCCCCGTCCACTCGAAGGTTGTTTTTGTTTACAATGATGACATGTACAACGCGTTTCTGCATATGTGGTGATGAGACGCGACGTGCTTGTTGATAGTGATGTGAGAGCCGGGCCTACGCGACAATGTTGCCGCTGCAGCACCTTCAAGGGCCCATGGGTTCGCCTCAAGATGGGAAGAAAGATCGAGATTTGACTCCAGCTTTATCGAAAAATACACGGATTAAAAGTACTTGAGACGGCCATACTACCTCGAAACAATACTCCAATCGAGCTCTTCCCATCCCAGTGACAACACTTCTAGTCTACGTAAAACTTTTCGCAAGAGACCAAAAGTTCTCAAGCTTGTGGCGGGCCAGCATCTCTCGCGCTTCGGCGTCGGTCTCGCAAACTTTGGCGCCCCATCTCTTGAAAGCCCTCGCTTTCTCCTGGCCTTCAAAAACCAATTTCAGCTCGTTGGATGACATGTCTTTGAGGTTTCCCTTCTCATCCTCAGCTTGCAGCCAGTCACGAACGACCCCAGTTCGTCCATCTACCTGTCGCGATGGGGCGTTTTCCGTCCAATCTATGCGATTTACCATGAGCTTCCGGTATCGATTGATGCTTTGTTCGCCGCCCTCGACAATGACAAGATTGAATTTGGGGTGCATGATGCAGATTCCCGTCAAAGCCAGCTGCTTCGCGTTCTTGTCGATCTTGAAGCGATGCTGACCATTAGCTAAACTTGTAATCTTGAAGACGAGCATGTGGATGCCTTTGGCTGCGTCCTTTGCCTGGCCGGTCGCGATCTTCTCATGGCGCTCTTCTTTTGTGAGTTTCCGCTCTTCGTTGGCTTGCAGATGTTGCTGCTTTCTCTCGGCAATCTCCCTATTGACTCGGGCCTCGACTGCCGTAGGATCTTTTACGGCTTCCTCTCCAAGCACCCGCATCAGATTCGCCTTCTTGACTTTGGGCGGCGGCGCCGGTATCAGGCCAAGCCTTTCCTTCGCCTGCCTCTCCTTGAGGTCTGCCATGCGGCGCTGACGTCGCAGTTTCTTCTGTTCCTTTGCTGTTAAGTACATGGGCTTCGGAGGTGGAATATTCTGGTCCTGGGGAGGCTCGATGGCCACAGGATGCTGAATGTACTCCGTTATGATGGAATCCTCGGCTGTGATCTTGAGACCACCGGGCTTTTCCATGTCCAAATAGCTGCTGCCATCCACAAGTCCCTCATCCCACCATTCGACATCCGGAGGATCTTCCACCACAAAATTCTTTTCAACGTCTAGGTCGTCGTCGATGCCGGCTTTCCTCGTTTGTTCTGCAATCCTTCGCTTCATTGCCTCGAGTGCTGCTTGGCGTCGTAGAGCGTTGGCTTGTTGAATGTATTTCCCTTTCTGGTTGAATATAAGCTGTCGCGAATGCCTCTGCTTGGCGCTCGTCGGCTGCGCTAGGCTCTCGTCGTAGTATGGGTTGCTCCCCGTCTCGCCAGACAAGTTGCCGCTGGATGTGCGTGGAGCGCCATGGCCGAGAATTGTATTGCTTTCGTCGGGTTGGTTGACGCGGATTTGCCCAACTTTGGAGTCGTTCGAGCGACTCGATGGTTTCCACTGGCTCAGGTCTTCAAGCGCGGGATGCAGCCCAACGTTCAGACCACCTTTGGCTTTGCTGCTCCCGATCGCCGCGGCGACTCTGGCCTTCAGAGCGGCCATCTTGTCCGCTGTGGATTCCGGCTTCTGAATTCTCGACGAGGGATCATGGCGGGGGCCAAGGCCCATGCTTGTCGATCGCCGTTCCATGATGATGACTGGGACTACAGGACGTTGGGAGAACGAGGGTCGAAACGGCCGTTGGGGGAGAAATCACGGGCACATAAGATCCAAGAAAAAGCGCCGAGGTGATTCAAGCGTGGTTAGGCTGTCCGAGGGGAAAAAGAAAGCTGGATCTTAAAGCGCAAAATGGTTGGACCTTCGAAAGGAAAGGCAAATGGGCATAAACTTTTCCAGTTCTGCCTTCCAATTTCCAAATCCATCTCGTAGCGAAACAGCACTCGGAATTTGCCGGGCTTCTACCGAGAGGCCCCAGCTGCCACTGCTGATGGCTGGAAGCTGAGCACTGCAGAGACTGCATGTACGGACCCACCACCCCGCATTCGAGAAGGAAAAAAAAAAAATTGAAGCTATCTGGGCATATCTTTTGGGCCTGGAGCAAGATTTGTTGTAGGCAGCTTTTTGCCAATCAGCTGAAGCCTATCGACACGATGAACATTTCAGACCCCGTGCAAGGCCAAGTTGCCGCTGTCGACTTCGAGCATATGACAACCGAGTTTATTCGGTCCATCTCGGTAAAGCACATTCAAAGCGTCGACACGTACGACAGCTCTCTTGCGCCATTCCCTAGCGGACTCTATGATGCCTCTCTTGGCTCACAAGAAAATTCCATGTAGGAATTCTTATCGCTTCAGTTATTGGGCTAGACTCGCTTGGTGCTGACTTCGGTATGAATACAGATGCGATACGTGCCACCTACGCCAGCCATGCCCCGGACATTCGGGCCACATTGAGCTGCCTGGCCCCGTCTACCACCCAATCCTCATGGATAGAATGTTCTCGCTCTTGAGGTCACAATGCCGATATTGCGGGGCACTGAAGATGGGACGAAGGGACGCCCACCGCTTCATTTGCAAGCTGCGGCTGGCTCGATACGGACTATTCAAGGAGGCACATCAAATCGACACATTGGGAGAGGAGTTAGCCATTGAGGCAGAGGAGGAGGCGAATGCGTCAGTAGACCCTGTTATCAAAGCCAGAGACGACTTTGTTCGAGGAAAGCTCCGGGGCCAAGAGCATCGCCTAGCAGATGCCCAAAACTCGAAGCACGAGGGCTCGTCTCGAATGCGCAGTGATCTCATCAAGGAATTTTTTGCCGAGATCCAGAAACACAAAAAGTGTGCGCGCTGTGCAGGGATATCGCCCGGCTATCGCAGGGAACGCTCGCTTAAAATATTCGAGAAACCCCTGTCTGCCAAGCACAGGGCTCAAATGAAACTGAGAGACATGAAGGCTGTAGATGCCATGGCGACGGTGCGGGAAGTTGGTTCGAGAAGTCAGCAGCACTATCCCCGGGACGAAGGAGTTGCAGATCTCGACGGCGGATCGTCGGACTCGGATGCTACTGGTGCTGCTGAGGTAGAGCGTGGGTTGCGTGACATGTCAGGACTAAAGGTGGCGGCGACGGCGACACGAAGTGTGGAGGGTGGAGGGGACGAGGACGACGACGAAGCAGAGCCATCTGGCCAGCGCCTTCTCTCCACACATGAGGTCTACGAGCGCCTCAACCTGTTATTTGAGGTAGAGCAAGAGGTGTTGGCCTTGGTATTCAGCGCACTGCCACGGGGGAAGATTACAGCAGATGTATTCTTTCTACGAGCCGTGCTTGTACCGCCGACCCGGTATCGCCCCGCGGTGCGTCAGGGACAGGGACGGATCAACGAAGCACAACAAAATGCCCTGTACAAGAACATCCTCCGATGTTGCTACAAAATAGATGAGATTCGACAAAGGTTGCGTGCTGGAGGGTCGGTTTTGGAGGACTCGCGACGGGGTGCTGATACAGGTTTGCATTTCGGTCATATGGAGCAGGCATGGACAGAATTACAGGAGGCCGTCAACTGCCTCATGGACAAGACGAAAGGCGCGGCACAGGGCATGCAAGCGCAAAGAGCGGAGGATGGTATCAAGCAGACACTGGAGAAGAAGGATGGCCTGTTCCGCAAGAACATGATGGGAAAGCGAGTCAACTTTGCGGCACGAAGCGTCATCGCACCCGACCCGCACATTGAGCCCGGTGAGATTGGCGTACCTCCTGAATTCGCAACGAAACTGAATTATGCGGAGCCTGTCACGGATCACAATCTCGCGGAGCTGAGGACAGCCGTCAAAAATGGGCCTTTTCAATGGCCCGGCGCGGCCGCCGTCGAGCTTGAAGGGGGCCACGTGATCAATCTGTCCGGCATGAGCTTGGAAGATCGAACTGCACTTGCTGACCAGCTCCAAACGCCAACTACGACAGCAACCGGGACGGTCAAAAGCAAGAAGGTCCGGAGACATCTTGCCAACGGAGACGTGGTCCTCATGAACCGGCAGCCGACACTCCACAAGCCTTCCCTGATGGCCCACCGAGTGCGGGTCCTGCCCGGCGAGAGGACGCTTCGGATGCATTACGCCAACTGCAACACATACAATGCAGACTTCGATGGCGACGAGATGAATATGCACTTTCCGCAGAATGAACTGGCTCGCGCAGAGGCGCTGATGCTGGCTGCCACAGAATACCAATATTTATCGGGGACCCAAGGTGCTCCTCTCCGCGGCTTGATCCAGGATCACCTATCCCTCGCTGTGTCCCTGTGCAACAAGACCACGTTTTTTAAGCGGGGCGACTATCAGCAGCTCGTGTACGGCGCTCTGCGACCAGAAAGCGGCCATATTGTCGGGCATCGGCTCCAGATGCTTACCCCGGCCATCTTGAAGCCCGTCCCTCGATGGACGGGAAAGCAGGTCATCACTACCATTCTACGCAACATCACGCCGGAAAAACAGGCCGGCCTGTGGATGCATTCCCCGTGCAAGATTAGGGGTTCTAGCTGGGGCCCGTCCGGGGCCGAGGAGGAGACGGTTATCTTCCAAGATGGTCAATTTGTAACGGGCATTCTAGATAAGTCGCAGCTGGGACCAAGTTCGGGGGGCTTGATCCACTCGATTCACGAGATCTACGGCCCGGAAGTGGCGGCAAAGCTCCTGAGCAGCCTAGGGCGGCTTCTTACGCGGCTGCTTCACATGGAGGCCTTTACCTGCGGCATGGATGATCTAATGCTCACGGCCGAGGGTGAAGCTCGGCGTCGGCAGGAACTGGCCAGCTCACACGGCATTGGTCTTGATGTGGCTAGCGAATATGTCGGGCTGAAGGGTAGTTGCTCGACTGGCACTGATGACCAACTCGTGTCGCGACTGGAAGAGGTTTTGAGGGACGACACCAAGCAACATAATCTAGACATGCTAATGAATGGACAAGCGGCAAGCCTGTCCACGGCCGTCACCAAGGCCTGTCTACCGAGTGGCCTGGAGAAACCCTTTCCTAAGAACCACATGCAGTCTATGACGACATCAGGCGCCAAAGGCAGCCAGGTCAATGCTAATCAGATCTCGGTGAACCTCGGCCAACAGGTCCTCGAGGGCCGCAGAGTGCCTGTCATGGTTAGCGGCAGGTCGCTACCGTGCTTCCGGCCCTATGATTCTCACGTCCGAGCCGGCGGGTATATCGTCAATCGATTCTTGACGGGCATCCGCGTTCCCGAGTACTACTTTCACCACATGGCCGGCCGGGAGGGCCTTATCGACACAGCCGTCAAGACATCGCGCTCCGGATACCTCCAGCGTTGCATTATCAAGGGCATGGAGGGTCTTGCCGTGGCCTACGATGGCACTGTCCGCGACTCGGACGACTCTCTGATACAGTTCCAATATGGCGAAGATGGACTTGACGTGACGAAGCAGGAGTTCCTTTACAATTTCGATTTCGTCATGCGCAACTTCGAGTCGCTGTCGACCAAACTATTCCCGGCTGGCGCCCCGGTTGGTGGCCAAGGAGGAAGTAGAAAGAGCGCGCCGGCGAAGCATATGAAGAAGGCCCTCGGGCGTGGCCGACGCCACGGAAAGAAATGCATGGACCCAGCCAGTGCCGTTTATAGTCCTTACACGGAAGTGGGCTCGACATCGGAGCGGTTTTACGATGCCATGATAAGTTTTCTTCCTCAAGATAAGCATGGGCTCGTCGCCGGCGGCCGGCAAACTGCTGGTCTTGAGCCCGGATCGGGCATCCCGAAAGGCCTGGCGGAGAATCTACTAGCGACCAAGTTCATGCGATCCCTTGTGGAACCAGGCGAGCCAGTAGGAGTCGTGGCCGGTCAGTCAATTGGAGAGCCTTCGACCCAGATGACTCTAAACACCTTCCACTTGGCCGGCCATTCGGCCAAAAACGTGACTCTTGGTATCCCCAGGCTGAGAGAGATCCTCATGACGGCGGCAAGAAAAATATCAACGCCGAGCATGACGCTGTATCTCCGTGAGGACGTGCCACACCACGACGCTCTTCGCTTCGCCAAGACCATCAGCAAAATACCGCTGTCCGACGTTTTGGACCAGGCCAGTGTCAGCGAGACAATTGGTCCGAATCAGAACCACCACATTGTAAAGATGTACAAGATTCGCCTCGGCTTCTTCCCCGCCAACGAACTAGCCGCAACATACGGCATTTACATGGACCAGGTATTAGCTACGGTGGAAACCTCGCTCATCCCTCATCTGCTGAGCCTCATCAGCAAGGAGATGAAGAAGCGCCGTGCGCCCGATATTGGCGTAAGCTCTGGCCCAGTCGAAATGGCCAGCTCGGCGTCGCAGGGGCCCCGTCACGGAGATGATAGCGACGACGAGGACGACGATGACGCCGCCGTCGACGAAGATGCCACGGCAGAGAAGCAAAGAGCCAATCGTTCAGCTGCGGTCTCCTACGGGCCAAATGACGAAGATGATGACTTTGTGCAGGAGCAGATGGCACGAGAGGCCTCCCCCGAGCAGCCTGACGATTTCGATGATGAGGGATACACGACCGGGAGGAGCCCCGGCCTAGAAGGAGACGACAGCGATACCCCGGACGACGGGAAGGAGGACGACAACGAGAACAGCGAATTCAAAGAGCTGCGCAACAGGGTGTGTGGGAAGTTCGAGCAAGTTACTGACTTCAGATGCGGCGACCCAGGGGACGGGACCACCACATTTGCCGTGGACCTTATCCTCGAGTACCCTCCCGAGTCAGTCAAGTTTCTCCTGATTCAGATCGTCAAGGAGGCAGCTCGAAGGTCGCTTCTCCAGCAGGTTCAAGGCGTAGGCGAGTGCACCTTTGTGCCCGACGAAAAAGACGACTCAAGCGACGCAAAGGTGCCCGTTATCCACACCGCAGGCGTCAACGTGAGAGAGATGTGGCAACACTCGCATTATATCAATGTCAACCGCATCGTTACCAACGACATTGCCCGGGTTCTGGACGAGTATGGCATCGAGGCTTGCCGAGCCAACATCATCCGCGAGCTTCGCAACGTCTTCAATTCGCACAACATCTCGGTCGACTTCCGCCATCTCAACCTGATTGCCGACTACATGACGAGGAGCGGAGACTACGTGCCCTTCAACCGGAACGGCCTGAAGGCCAGCCCCAGTCCCTTGACCAAGATGAGTTTCGAGACCACGGTATCTTTCCTCAAGGACGCTGTCCTTGACGGAGATTGGGACAACTTGGTTACCCCTAGCGCGAGACTTGTCATGGGAAAGGCAGGGAAGCTCGGGTCCGGGTCTTTCCATGTCCTCGGCGCCATGCCTGCCGAGCACGCCAAGATATTTAGCTAGTAGGGTCATCACTTCTTTCAGCACTATGTTGCGCAGCAAAATACCCATAGAGAATGTAGATGATAGAGCGGCGGATTGTTTTTTACGAGCTCATGCTTTGTGCCCTGTATTGATTTTGAACCTCTCAACGCGAATTGGCATCGATTGGTTCCTGGCCTCTGCGGCAGCACCGCAGCCAATTAGGACTGTGCAACTACCACGAACGCATATTCTCGAATTTGAAGATTCCACTTGTCAGCGGTGCCCGCCTCGCACACCGTTTTCAGAAGTGCTGACTCACGGACTTAATGCGATATTTTACCTGTTTTGGTGTTTGGTGCCAGCTGCGTCTTGCCAGTCCATGCTATTCCCCTTGGTGCTGTTGGAACAAAACCATGGAAGTTGACGTTTGCTCAGCCCTGCATTCGCTAGCGGGCGTCTCCCGGCAAAAGGACCGATAGCTTCTCACTGGTTTTGGACATCCCTGTCCATCCCGCGGTCAAAGGCCATGGCGGTACGGTGCCGATGCGAGACCGAACAAATCCAGAACCCACAGAACCCACAGAACCCACAGAATCCACAGAACCACAACCAAAAGAGGCGCACCCTGGACGTGCAGTACCTCAGCAGCACCTCAGAACGAGAGGAAGGGATTGTGACTGGCTGGGCAGGTGGGATTGGGGTTGGGGAACGGACGCGCTAGGCAGGGATTTTGCTTTTATGCCCACCCCCAATTTTGGGTGGGCTGTCTTTTTTCGGCTTCGCTTGCCGCAAGCTTGCATCCCATGTTTCTAGAAGGCTTCCATCCCGCAGCCATTTTGCATTGGGCTGGCGCGAAGCCATGTTTCAGGTTTCGAGAGACAGCGCCACGTAAGGCTGACGCCACCTTTTCCGCTCTCTGGAGCAGCCAAGCCTTGCAGCGAGACTGGAGCAGGAACTACTGGTCCCACGACAAGTTGTACTCAACATCCTGCAGAGTGGACGTGGCCTTCCGCGACGGACGCAGGTAAGAGGCGGCGTGCAATTGTCTGTCGACTGTGTTGGTCCTGGCAATGATGGTGAGTACATCGCCCCGCAGAGTGACTAGATGGCAGGAACTTTTGTAGTATATCTTTCCACCTGTCTTTGAGATTCGAGCCATTCCTCCCTGTTGAGGACCTGGACTTGAACTTCGCCGGGCTGCGATGACTTCGTG
>Ga0247774_1000379_pt1 | contig 21964 bp, 21 predicted proteins | sample UWRJL001104B6_FD_179933 | JGI IMG/M metagenome (GOLD analysis project Ga0247774, IMG submission 179933) | Plant litter microbial communities from Arlington Agricultural Research Station in Wisconsin, United States - UWRJ-L001-104B-6 | ecosystem: Environmental > Terrestrial > Plant litter >... | reverse complement strand
ACCGCCGCGACACGCCGCCAGAAGAGCTGGCGAAGCTGCAGAAACAATTCCCGAAACTGCGCATCGAGAAGATGGACGTCACCGATCACGCGCAGATCGATTCACTCGCGGCCAGGATGAAGGGCGAGCCCATCGACGTCCTGATCAACAACGCAGCGCTGAAGCGCACGGGGCCGATCACGGACCGGCAGGCCAACGCCAACCAGTTGCTGGGAACGCTGGATTACGCGCTCTTCGACGATTTCATGCACACGAACGTGACGGGTCCGCTGCACATCGCGGAAGCGTTCGGGTCGAACGTGAAGGCGAGCCGGCTGAAGAAATTCATTGCGATCAGCTCGGCGGCGGGTTCGGTGTCGGTTCTGCCGCGTACAGGCGATAACTACTGGTACCGCATCAGCAAGTCCGCGCTGAATCAGGCGATGCGACTGGTTTCGGTGGACTTCCAGAAAGACGGCGTGCTGGTCGCTTTCTTCCATCCTGGCGGCGTGCGCACCGAGAGCTTCAAGAACCTGAACCTGCAGGGCCTCGAAGAAACCGACGTCGCCGTGACGAAGCTCGTGAAGACGATCGACGGCCTCACGATGAAGGACACGGGCCGCTTCCTGCGGCCCGATGGAACGGATCAGCCTTGGTAACCCACCCAGGATTTTTCGCTCGTCCGTTCCCGGAGCGATCCGGCCAACCGCGGGCTATCGAAGCGGCTCACTCACGCTGCCGCGGCAACGAGCTCGACTCACTCCCACCCGCACTTCTGCCCTTTGTTCTGCTCCTTGAGCCAGGTGATCAGCGGCTGGAAGTATTCGATGATCGGCCCCGCATCGAGCTCACGTGAACCGGTGAGTTTCTCGAGCGTTGCCGGCCACGGCTGACTCGCACCAAGCGCCAGCATTTCCTGGAAGCGCCGACCGGCTTCCTTGCTCTCGAACACCGAGCACTCGTGCAGCGGGCCCTTGTAGCCCGCCGCATCACACAGCGCCTTGTGGAACTGGAACTGCAGGATGTACGACAGGAAATACCGCGTGTACGGGGTGTTGTCCGGAATGTGGAATTTCGCGCCCGGATCGAAATCCTTCTCCGTGCGCGGCACCGGCGGCGCGACGCCCTGATAGCGCCGGCGCAGCTCCCACCACGCTTCGTTGTAATGATCCGGCGTGATCTCGCCCGAGAACACCTTCCACCGCCACTGATCGATCAGCCGCCCGAACGGCAGGAAGGCGATCTTGTCGAGTGCCATCTTCATCTGCTGGTTGATGACGGCCTCGTTGCTCGGCTTCACCGCGTTGATCAGCCCGACCTTCGCGAGGTAGCCCGGCGTCACGGACAGGTTCACCGTGTCGCCGATCGCTTCGTGGAAGCCATCGTTCGCGCCCGTGCGGAACAGGTTCGGCAGCTTGCTGTAGCTCAGGTAGTAATACACGTGCCCGAGCTCGTGATAGACCGTGAACAGGTCTTCTTCCGTCGGTCCCATGCACATCTTGATGCGCACGTCGTTTTCGGAAGCATTCATGTCCCACGCGCTCGCGTGGCAGACCACTTCACGATCACGCGGACGCACGAGCATCGAGCGCTCCCAGAATGTCTGGGGAAGCTGCGGGAAACCGAGCGACGTGTAGAAGCTCTCTGCGGAGCGCGTCATCTTCACTGCGTCCCACTTCTCGGCTTTCAACTTCCTGTCGGCCGTTTCGATGCTGGCCGCGGGGTAGGGCTTCAGGATGTCGTCGTAGATGTTGTTCCACGCCTGCGACCACATGTTGCCGAGGAGCTGCGCCGGAATCGGCTTGCCGGCCGGCACCTTGTCTTCGCCGTATTTCTTCGCCAGCGCTTCGCGCGTGTGGCAGTGAAGCTCGTCGTAGAGCGGCTTCACCTGCTGCCACAGCTTCTCCGCAACGGCGTCGAACTGTTCGGGTGCCATGTCATAGCGCGCACGCCACATCACGCCCAGGTCTTTGTACCCGAGCTCGCGCGCGCCTTCGTTTGCGAGCTCCGCGAACCGCTGATACGGCTGGCGCATCGGCGCGGCGGTGTCGTGCCAGCCTTTCCACGCTTCGACGAGCTCGTCGTAGTTGCGGCTCTTGGCGAGCGTTGCGGAGAGCTCGTCGAGGTGCTCGCACGCTTCCGGACCTTTATTCGGCGGGCAGTACTTCCCTTCGCCGTACATCGCGCTGAGTTTCGCGAGCAGCGTCGTCATCTCCGCCCGTTTCGCGGCATCCCGAGGAGCCGGCGCGGCAACGTTCACGCGCAGGAGCTGGATCGCGCGAGCGGTCTCCGGCGACAGCTTCTCGTTGTCGTAGCGCTTCGATTCCTCGGCGGCCCTGCTGAGGTAAGCCAGCTGTCGGTCGGACGCACGCGCGTTCAGGAACTGCGTGTCGACATTGATGTAGGTCTTCTGCGTGAAGTCCGCAGCGCCTGCTTCCCTGTCGTTTGCCTCCGTCTCGCGATTCACCCGCGCCACGAATTCGTCTGCGGTCTCTTGCTGGCCCGTGCCTGCATCAGCCGCCGCGCCGGTCGGCGCGGACTTGCCGCTGCAGGCACTCAGGGTCAGCAAGAGCGCCGCGACCGTCCCCACGAGCAGTCCGTGTTCGATAGGGCCGTCTGCGCGTAGCGGAACAATCGCGGCGCTCATTTCACACCACCCATCAGGCGCTTCGCGAACGGCGTGATGAGCAGCATCACGGCGCCGGCGATGAATCCGAGCCACACGATGTCCAGGAACTGCTGGGGCATCGCGGCTACGTTGTCCTTGTCGAACTCACCCGAGATCTGACCGGCAAGGTTGTTGCCGATGGCGGTAGCCAGGAACCACACGCCGAGAGCCTGCCCGACGAACCGTTGCGGAGCCAGCTTCGACATCGAGCTGAGCCCCACCGGTGACAGGCAGAGCTCGCCCCACGTGTGGAACATGTAAGTGATGATGAGCCAAGTCGGCAGCACCTGCTCGCCCTGCACGACATACTGCGCGGCGAAATACATCACCACGAAGCCGACGCCCATGAGGATGAGCCCGAGCGCAAATTTGGCGGGCGCCGACAGGTCCATGTTGCGCCGGCCGAGATTCACCCAGATCGCGGCGAACACCGGCGAGAACACGATGATGAAGAACGGGTTGATGTTCTGGAGCATGCCCGCCGAGATTTCCCACCCGAAGATGTGGCGGTCGGTGTAACGCTCCGCGAACAGCGTGAGTGACGCGCCCGTCTGCTCGAAGCCCGCCCAGAACACGGCGCAGGCCACGAACAGCGCGATCATCACGAGCACCCGTTTCTGTTCCGCCCGGTCGAGTCCGGCGAAGAACAGCAGGTAGCCGAAATAGCCGACGGTGAAGACCACCATCACCCAGAAAGAGCCGTCGAGCAGCTTCACCGCATCGACAGGCAGATGGCCGAGAATCGCAGCGATACAAACACCCGCAAGAATTGTGGTGATTGCTATGACCGCGCCCCACGCAACCCGGTTGCTGCCCGCAGCCGTCTGGCCTGAACCGGGCAGCACACCTGCTGTGCCGAGGTAACGACGCATCGTCGCGAAGAACAGGAGCGCCACCAGCATGCCGACCGCCGAAGCGCCGAAGCCTGCGCGCCAGCCATAGGCTGCGGCCATCGCGGGCACGATCGTCGAGCCGAGGAACGCGCCGAGGTTGATGCCCATGTAGAAAATCGAGAAGCCGGCATCGCGACGCGAGCCGCCTTCCGGATAGATCTGCGCGACGATGGCGCTGATGTTCGGCTTCAGTAGCCCGACGCCGAACACGATGACCACCAGGCCGAGAAAGAAGATCTGCGCCGAGCCGATTGCGAGCAGCGTGTTGCCCACGAAGATGAGGATGCCGCCGGCCCACACCGCACGTTGCGCGCCGATGAGCCGATCGGCGATCCAGCCGCCGTAAAGAGAGAGCAGGTAGGTGCCGGAGATGTAGAGACCGTAGATCGCGCTGGCCGTCTTGTCGTCGATGCCGAGTCCGCCGGTCGCCACTGCGCTGACCAGGAACAGGATCAGGATGGCGCGCATCCCGTAGTACGTGAAGCGCTCACCCATCTCGGTGAGGAACAGCGTGGCGAGGCCGATGGGATGCCCGAGAATCGTCGCGCCGGAGGCTGGCGCCGTCGCTGTCGTCGCAGTGTGATCGGTCATGAATGTGCCGTTGATGGTTCTGCACCGGTGAGGTGCGATGCCGCGGAGTCTGACGAACGACCTCGGGGCCATCAAGATCACGGCACCTGCGAGAGACTTAGACGGACGCCGCAGGAGTTTTCCGTACGTCCGGATGAGTGAAATTCAGGCCAGGTTGATGGCCCCGCCGCGCAGCGAAATTGATCTATCAGCTCGCGCCGGCTTCTTTCTCTGCCTGAGCCTGCGCTTCCCGACGCATCTTCATCAGGATGCGTGCCATGACCATTCCGCCCTCGTAGAGGAAGTACATGGGCACGGCCATGATGCATTGGGAGACCGCATCGGGCGGGGTGAGGAAGGCGGCGATCACGAAGATGCCGATGAGCACGTAGCCGCGCGCGGCCTTCAGTTTTTCGAGGCTCACGATGCCGGTGAGCACGAGCAGCACCACCGCAATCGGCACCTCGAATGCGACGCCGAACGCGAGGAACATCATCAGCACGAAGTCGAGGTAGTTGCTGATGTCCGTCATCATCGCCACGCCTACCGGCGCCGTCTGCGCGAAGAACGAGAACATCACCGGGAACACGAATTTGTAGGCAAATCCGACGCCCGTATAGAACAAGAGGATCGACGAGACCACGAGTGGAATCGCGAATTTCTTCTCGTGCTTGTAGAGGCCCGGCGCGACGAACGCCCACACCTGATACAGCACGTAGGGAATGGCGATGAACAGCGCGACGAAGAACGACAGCTTGAAGGGCGCCATGAACGGCGAGACCACGCTCGTCGCGATCAGCGTGGCGCCTTTCGGCAGCTTGTCGAGCAACGGCTGGGCGACGAACGTGAACAGGTCGTTCGCGAAGTAGCCGCAGGGCGCGAAAGCGATGCCGACCGCGATGAGGCAGCGGATCAGGCGGTCACGCAGCTCCAGCAGATGGGAGATCAGCGTGCCTTCGGCTAGTTTTTCAGATTCCCCGCTCATGCGTGGTGGTGATGAAGTCGCCCTTGCGCGATGGGTCGTCCGAATGGGGAGGCGACTCTACAGGTGAAGTGTGCGCCGTGCTCGACGCGCCGTCATCGGTGCCGCCGTGTGAGCTGCCATTGCCGGAAGCGTGGGCGTAGGCCGGTGGCTCGTACACTGCCGCTTCGGGCTCCGGTGCGGGACCGTTCGAATCCGAGTGAGCCGTTTCGGCGGCGGCATTGTTGGCCGCGGTCACTTCGGGAGGCGGAGCATCGGCGGCATCGGCCGCCGTTTCGGAAGCCGGCGTGTGCTCCGGATAGATCACGTTCGGACCAGACCCCGGCTCCGAAGTGGCGCCGGCAGTGCCCGGACTATCCGTGGACGATGCGCTCGCGGGCTTCGGTTTGTTGGTCTCGGCGAGCTGTACTTCGTCTTCGAGCTGCTCGCGAAACTGGCGCGCCATCGTGCGCGCCCGGCCCATCCAGCGGCCGAGCTGGGCGGCGACGCGCGGCAGCTTCTCCGGCCCCAGGACTACCAGGGCCAGAATGGAAATGAGCAGAATCTCGGTGAAGCCAACTTCGAACATCGAGGCGCGCGGCAGGCCGCCGCAGCATCAAACCTTGACGTCGTCTTTCTTCTTCGCCGCTTCGGCGAATTCCGCGTCCGGCTTGTCCGAACGGATCTGCTTGAGGCTCTCGTCTTTGGTCTCTTCCTCGCCCTCGTTCATGGCTTTCTTGAAGCCACGCACGGCACCACCGAGGTCGGACCCGATGTTCTTGAGCTTCTTAGCGCCGAAGACGAGGAGCGCAATGGCCAGGATGACCAGAAGCTCTTTCATCCCAATACCCATGGCTGGACTCCTGCGTGTAAAACGTCATTGATCATAGGCCAAAGAGCCCTGGACGGCCCATAAAGTTCTCCCCCTGGTTCTCACCCTGGCGCCAACCGGTTCACGTGACCAACTGCCGGCCGCCACTGTCGAGCCAGAACGTTACAGGCCCGTCATTGATTAGAGAAACCTTCATGTCAGCGCCAAATTCCCCAGCCGCAACAACGGGATGCACAGCACGGGCACGGGCGAGCACGTAATCGAACAGTTTGCGGGCATCCTCCGGAGCCGCGGCTGTGCTGAAGCCGGCTCGAGTGCCCTTACGGGTGTCTGCGGCCAGCGTGAACTGCGGAACCAGGAGCAGCCCTCCGCCCGTGTCCCGCAGGCTCTTGTTCATGCGGAACTGGTCGTCGGGAAAGATGCGGTAACTGAGCACTCGCTCCAGCAATCGATCCGCAGCGGGCTCGTCATCACCCTTCACTACGCCGATGAGCGCAAGCGTGCCAACGTCGATTGCGCCCGAGATGCGGTCGCCGATGCGCACCTCGGAGCGGGTCACTCGCTGTATCAAGGCAATCATGGGGCGCACAGAGTACCCGCGCGCACTGCAGCCCGCTCAAGCACTTCCGTTGGCTTTTGGTATGACGAGTCCGTAAGATTCGGGGCCGTTTTGGGTGGGCGGAGCTTGGAAATAATGCGGTCTCGCGTGCGTTCGGCGCTTCTCGTTTCGTTCATGGCCACTGCCGCGTTCGCGAGCGCATCGGTCTTCGCCCAGGCTGCGGGCAATCCCGACAAGGGCAAGAACCTCGCCAACACCTGTCTCGGGTGTCACGGCGTGCCGGGCTACAAGAACGCTTACCCGAACTACAGCGTGCCCAAGCTCGAAGGCCAGCACCCCGAATACATCGTCATCGCGTTGCAGGCTTATCGCTCGGGCGAGCGTTCGCACCTGACGATGCACTCACAGGCGTCGTCGCTCTCCGACCAGGACATGGCGGACATCGCTGCGTACTTCAGCGGCGAAGTGGTGAGCAAGGACAACAACCCGGCCGAAGGCAAGGCGCCGGAAGCCGCGCAGGTCTGCGTGGCATGTCATGGCGAGAACGGCGTGGGCATCACGGGCCAGTACCCGACGCTGGCAGGTCAGCATGCGGACTACCTCGAGCGCGCGCTGCACGACTACCGCAAGGGCGGCCGCAAGAACGCCATCATGAGTACGTTCGCGGGTCAGATCAAAGAAGAAGACATCCGGACTCTCGCGAAGTTTTACGCGCAGCAGAAGCCGACGCTCGAGACGGAGACGCGGCCCAGCTCGATTTTGACGATGAGCGACAAGCACTAGGCGGGATTCGGGAAGTCCTCGATGCGGCGACGGCTCCAAGGGCGTCCAGTCGCCGGGGCTCAGAGGAACTTCGTGAGGTCGCCCTCAGCCCCACCGCTCACAGCACTTCGTGAAATTGCTCTCAGCCGCGCGGCGACTGAGCGCTTCCTGATGAGCCGATCGGTGGTCGAGAGCTTCTGCTCCAGAGGCCTCTGCTCCCCCCAAGCGGGTGGTTCTGAAGCCTCTCTCTTCCCTACTTCTTGCCCAGCTTCTCGAGAAACGCTGCCACCGTCTCGAGGTAGAAGTCCCGGTTGGACTTCTTCCTGAACCCATGACCCTCGTCCTTGGCCGCGAGGTACCACGCCTCGCCGCCGTTTGCCCGCACCCGCGCCACCATCTGCTCCGACTCTGAAGCCGGTACGCGCGGATCGTTCAATCCCTGCACCACGAGCAGCGGCCGACGAATCGACGTCGAATTGTTGAACGGGGAGATCCGCGAGAAAAACGCGCGCATCTTCGGGTCGCGCTCGTCGCCGTATTCCTGACGCCGCAGGTCTTGCCGATATGCGGACGTGTTGTTCAGGAAGGTGTTGAAGTTGCTGATGCCCACCACATCCACGCCGCCGCGCAGGCGGTCGCTGTAGGAAACGAGTGAGGCCAGGGTCATGTACCCGCCATACGAGCCGCCCATCACGACGATGCGTTCGCGATCGAGCATCGGCTGCACGCCGACCCACACCAGCAACGAGCCGATGTCCTTCACCGCGTCTTCGCGAAGCACACCGTTATCGAGCTTGAGGAAGGTCTTGCCGTAACCCGAGGACCCGCGCACGTTTGGCGCGATCACCGCGTAGCCGAGCTCGTTCACCAGGAATTGGAAGAACGGTTCGTAGCCGGGCCGATACTGTTCTTCCGGACCGCCATGAATGCTGATCAACACCGGATGCGGGCCGGGCGTCTTCGGCGCGTAGAAGAAAGCGGACAGCGTACGCTGCTTGCCGGCTACGCGGTCCCACGTGGGGTAGTGCACGAGCTCCGGCGCAACGAACGTGCTGTTGTCGACCGGCCCAGGCTCGCTCTGCGTCCAGCGCTCGAGCGCGCTCTTCGGCAGGTCGTACACATACACATCGCGCGGTGACTGCGCGGACTCGGCGGAGAACGCGAGCCGCTTGCCAGTCTTGTCGAACGTGAGCTCGCGGATGCGGCCATCGGGCACGCCCGGCGGTGCCAGCTCCAGCTTCATCTGGTTGTCGATGATCGTCAGGCGGCTGCGGCCGTCTTCGTTCATTACGAACGCGACGTAGCGACCATCGGGGCTCACGTCGAACGCATCGACGTCCCATTGCGCGCCGTCCGGCGAGATGAGGCGCTTCTCCTGGGTAACGGGATCGAAGTACTGCAGCTGGGCGAACTCGCCACCTTCGTCCGTGACGATGTAGATGCCGCGTCCGTCCGGCGCGAACTGCGCGGACTTGATGCTGACCTTGCCGTCGCCCTTCTTGTTGACCCGATCGCGCTTCGACTTGCCGTTCGCCGCCTCGCTGTCGAGCGGCGTCACGCTCCCCGTGTTCACGTCCGCGATGAACAGGTAGCTCTCGTTGATGGATATGTATTTCCACAGCAGCAGCTTCGTGTCGTCCGGCGACCAGTCCAGCGGATACCAGGTGTCGTCCTGGCCTCCGATCGCGAGGCGCGGCGCGCTGCCGGCTTCGACGTCGACCACGTAGATGTCGTAGCTCACGCCGTCCCGCGCATTGCTGTGAAACGCGAGACGCTTGCCGTCATGTGCCCAGACCGGGCTGCCGTTGAGCGACTTGCCGTCTGTCAGCAGTCGCGTGCTCCGGTTAGCGTTGCGGTAGTAATAGATCTGCGAGTTCTCGTCGCCGCCCTTGTCCTTCAGGAACACGAAACCGTTCGTGTTGGCGGCGGCAACCGAAATCGGCTCGGGATAGAACGTGAGCTGCTCGCGGGCACCGAGCGGCGCGGTCACCCGATGCACTTCGTCCACATCGCCGAAACGGGTCGCGACCAGCAGGGAGCCGTCGGGCTGCCAGTCCAGGAACTTGGCGTCGCGGCCGTTCACGTAGCGCGCAACTTTCTCGGTCATCGCCGGATCTCGTTGCGGCACGCCTTCGAGTACCAGGTTGCCGCTCTCACGCCTCAGCGTGACAGGTGCCGGCTGCTGGGCGCTCGCGGCGGGGCTCACAGTGCTGGCGGCAAGCAGCGACAGGGCAGTAAGGACGACGCAACCGGTGTTCACGAGATGTCTGGTTCGCATTTTGCTATGGTGCCCGAAACGCGCACGCCGACGAAAGCGGGAGCGGCACATCTCATGACGCAACCGACGATCACTCGCCATCCCCACGGCATTTTCGCCGTCGACACCGAATACATGCGGCCCGGTCTCGCCGCCGCGCACATCATCGAGCACGACGGGCGCGCGGCATTCGTAGACGTAGGCACTACCCATTCGGTTCCGTATCTGCTTGCGGCGCTGGACGAGCTCGGCATTCCGCGCGCTGCCGTGGACTACGTGATCCTGACTCACGTTCATCTGGACCATGCCGGCGGTGCCGGCTCGCTGATGCAGGCGTTGCCGAATGCGAAAGCGGTGCTGCATCCTCGTGGGGCCCCGCATCTCATCGAGCCCGCAAAGCTCATCGCGGGCTCGCGTGCGGTGTATGGCGAGGAAGTGTTCGACCGCCTCTATGGCGAAATCATCCCGATCGCGGCCGATCATGTCGTGACGACGAAGGACACCCAGCGCATCGAGCTCGCCGGTCGGCCGCTGGAGCTGATCCACACGCCCGGCCACGCACTCCACCATCAATGTGTCGTGGACCTGCAGTTTTCCGCTGTGTTCACCGGCGATACGTTCGGCTTGTCGTACCGGGAATTCGACACGGCGCGCGGTGCGTTCATCGTGCCGACCACGACCCCGACGCAATTCGATCCCGAACAGCTCACCGCGTCGATCGACCGCATCGCGAGTCATCAGACCGAGTCCGTTTATCTGATGCACTACAGTCGCGTCACCGACGTCCCGCGGCTTGCCGGCGCGCTGAAGGCGCAGGTGCTGCAGTTCGTCGACATCGCCCGTCGCCATCGCGGCGCGGCCGACATGAAGAGCGCGATCATGAAGGACATGCGGCAGCTATGGCTCATGCTCCTGCGCGAGCATGGCTGCACGCTTTCCGAGGCGCGCATCGATGAATTGCTCGAAACCGACCTCGACCTGAACGCACAGGGCCTGGTCGTCTGGCTCGAGCGGCAGAAGCGTGCCGCTTAAGGCCTTCCGCATTCACGACGAAGGCGGGCGCATCGTCGCCCGGTACGAAACGCTCGAGCTCGACGATCTCTCCGCCGGCGATGTCGTGATCCGCGTGAGCTGGTCCGACATCAATTACAAGGACGCGCTCGCTGCGACCGGCGCGGGAAAGATCCTGCGCAGATATCCCCTGGTCGGCGGCATCGATCTCGCCGGCGTGGTGGAGCAGTCGAGCGACGCGCGATTCCGCGCTGGAGACCGGGTGCTCGTTACCGGCTGCGACCTTTCGGAAACCCGGGATGGCGGCTACGCGGAGCTCGCACGAGTGCCGGGCGATTGCGTCGTTCCGATTCCAGAAGGTCTCGACGAGCGCACGGCGATGGCAGTCGGCACCGCAGGGTTCACGGCAGCGCTCGCTATTCATCGCATGGAGCAGAACGGGCAAATACCTTCGCTCGGTCCGATCGTAGTCACTGGCTCGACCGGCGGCGTGGGGAGCCTGGCCATCGACATGCTCAGCACTCGTGGTTACGACGTCATTGCTGTGTCCGGCAAACCGCAGGCGGAGAGCTATCTGCGCTCGCTCGGCGCTTCAAAAGTGCTGCCACGTCAGGCCATCGATTTCGGTTCGCGACCGCTGGAACGGGCGGAGTTCGGCGGCGCCATTGATAGCGTCGGCGGTGCCGTGCTCACGTGGCTGACACGCACCACAACGTACGGCGGCAACATCGCAAGCGTCGGTCTTGCGGGCGGAGCGAAACTCGAAACGACGGTGATGCCTTTCATTCTTCGGGCGGTGAACCTGCTGGGAATCAACAGCGTGGCGACACCGCGGCCGCTGCGGTTGGCCATCTGGGCACGCATCGCCTCGGACCTCGCACCCCGGCACCTCGATCGCATCGTCACGCGCGAAATTCCGTTCGACCTACTCGCCAGTAGCTTTTCGGACTATGTGAAGGGCGAAATCACAGGGCGCACGGTCGTGCGTATCGGCTGAACCCGCTACACTTGCGGCATGACACAGAATGTTTCGGCGGGCAGTCGCCTGCGCGCGGCGCTGGAGCAGGAGCGTCCCCTGCAGGTCGTCGGCACGGTCAATGCGTATTCGGCCCTGCTGGCAGAGTCGGCAGGCTTTCGAGCAATTTATCTTTCAGGCGCTGGCGTCGCTAACGCTTCGTTCGGTCTGCCGGATCTCGGCATGACATCGCTCAACGACGTTTGCGAAGACGTGCGACGAATCACCTCAGCAACCGATCTGCCGCTGCTCGTGGATGCAGACACCGGCTGGGGTGCTGCATTCAATATCGCGCGGACCTGCCAGCAGCTCGAGAAGGCTGGCGCCGCTGGCATTCATCTCGAGGATCAGGTGGCCGCCAAACGCTGCGGTCATCGGCCCGGCAAAGAGCTGGTGCCTGCGGGTGAGATGGTGGATCGGATCAAGGCCGCGGTCGATGGCCGGGCGGGCAGCGATTTCGTACTCATGGCGCGCACCGATGCGCACGCGGTCGAAGGTCAGCAGGCCGCGCTCGATCGCGCGGCGAAATACGTCGAAGCCGGTGCGGACATGATTTTCGCCGAGGCGCTCACGACGCTCGACGAATACAAGCAATTCACCAGCGTGATTCGCGTGCCCGTGCTCGCGAATATCACTGAGTTCGGCAAGACGCCGCTGTTCACCACGCAGGAGCTGGCGTCGGCCGGCGTGCGGCTCGTGCTGTATCCGCTCTCTGCGTTTCGCGCGATGAGCAAGGCGGCGCTCGAAGTCTTCACCGCGATCCGCCGCGACGGCACGCAGAAGAACGTCGTGCCGCTCATGCAGACCCGCACGGAGCTGTACGACGAGCTTGGGTATCTCGATTACGAGAAAAAACTGGACGAGCTGTTCGGCGAGAGGAAATAGAGGCGCATGAGTCAGGAAACGAATCTGCCCGGCCCGAAGGCCAAGAAATCCGTCGCGCTGTCGGGCGTGGTGGCGGGCAACACCGCGTTGTGCACGGTCGGGCGCACGGGCAACGATCTTCACTATCGCGGCTACGACATCCTCGAGATCGCCAATCGCTGCGAGTTCGAAGAGATCGCGTATCTGCTGATTCACGGCCATTTGCCGAACCTCGCGGAGCTTACGTCGTACAAGGCGAAGTTGAAGAGCTTGCGAGGATTGCCTTCGGTAGTGCGTGCCGCGCTGGAGTCGCTGCCGGCAGCTTCGCACCCGATGGATGTGATGCGTACAGGCGTCTCCGCGCTCGGCTGCGCGCTGCCCGAGAAGGACGATCACAACGCCCCGGGCGCGCGCGACATCGCAGATCGCCTGGTTGCGTCGCTCGGCTCGATGCTTACGTATTGGTATCACTACAGCCATTCCGGCCAGACGATTCATGTCGAGACCGAAGACGACTCGGTCGGCGGGCACTTCCTGCATCTTCTGCATCGTCGCCAGCCGTCGGATTCGTGGGTTCGGGCGATGCATACGTCGCTCATTCTTTACGCCGAGCATGAATTCAATGCGTCGACGTTTGCCGCGCGTGTGATCGCCGGCACCGGCTCCGACATGCACTCGTGCATCACCGGCGCCATCGGAGCGCTGCGCGGCCCGAAGCACGGTGGCGCGAACGAAGTCGCGTTCGACATCCAGAGCCGCTATCAGACACCTGATGAGGCGGCGGCGGACATCCGCACGCGCGTCGGCAACAAGGAAGTGATCATCGGCTTCGGTCATCCGGTGTACACGGTGTCCGATCCGCGCAATCAGATCATCAAGGAAGTGGCTCGCTCGCTCAGCAAGGAAGCGGGTGACATGAAGAGGTTCGAGGTCGCCGCGCGCATCGAAAGCGAGATGATGTCGCTCAAGAAAATGTTCCCGAACCTCGACTGGTTTTCTGCCGTTTCGTACAACCTCATGGGCGTGCCGACGGCGATGTTCACGCCGCTGTTCGTCATTGCGCGCACCACCGGCTGGGCTGCGCATGTCATCGAGCAGCGTCAGGACGGAAAGATCATCCGGCCGGCGGCGAACTACATCGGTCCCGAGAACCTTGCGTTCGTTCCCATCGAGAAGCGTGCCTGAGCCATGTCGAGCCACGATTACAAATCGGCCGTGCGGCCCGATCCGGACTCCGTCCTCGTCGCCATTGCGGATTACGCGCACGCCGCGAAGTTCGACAGCAAGGATGCCTACGACACCGCGCGTTACTGCCTCATGGATACGCTGGCGTGCGGCTTCCAGGCGCTGAAATATCCCGCGTGCACGAAGCTGCTCGGGCCGGTGGTGCCGGGCGCTGTGATGGCGGGTGGCGCGCGCGTGCCGGGCACGTCATACGAGCTCGATCCCGTGCAGGCGGCGTTCAACATCGGCGCGATGGTGCGCTGGCTGGACTTCAACGACACCTGGCTCGCGGCCGAGTGGGGCCATCCGTCCGACAATCTCGGCGGCATCCTCGCCGTTGCGGATTACCTCGCGCGCAAGAGCGTGATGGAGGGCGAGAAGCCGCTGACGGTGCGTGACGTGCTCACGGCGATGATCAAGGCGCACGAAATTCAGGGCGTGCTGGCACTCGAGAACAGCTTCAATCGCGTCGGACTCGATCATGTCATTCTCGTAAGAGTCGCCTCCACGGCCGTCGTTACGGCGATGCTCGGTGGCACGCGAGATCAGATCATCAACGCTGTTTCGAATGCGTGGATCGACGGCGGCGCGTTGCGCACCTATCGGCACGCGCCCAACACGGGCTCGCGCAAGAGCTGGGCTGCGGGTGATGCCACTTCGCGTGCCGTGCGCCATGCATTCATCGCGTTGAAGGGTGAGATGGGCTATCCGTCTGCGCTTTCGGCGAAGACGTGGGGCTTCTACGACGTGCTGTTCAAGGGCAAGCCGTTCTCGCTGCCGCAGCCGTTCGGCAGCTACGTGATGGAGAACGTGCTGTTCAAGATTTCCTTCCCGGCGGAATTCCACGCGCAGACTGCCGTGGAATGCGCGATGCAGCTGCATCCGCTGGTGCGCGATCGCATCGACGAGATCGATCGCATCGTCATCGAGACGCAGGAGCCGGGCGTTCGCATCATCGACAAGACCGGTCCGCTCGCAAATCCCGCAGATCGTGATCACTGCATTCAGTACATGGTGGCTGTGCCGCTGATCTTCGGCCGCCTCACCGCTGAGGACTACGAGAACACCGTCGCCGGCGACCCGCGCATCGACGCGCTTCGCTCGAAGATGCAGGTGCGCGAGAACCCGACGTTCACGCAGGAATACTACGCGGCCGACAAGCGCTATATCGGCAACGCCATTCAGGTGTTCTTCAAGGACGGCAGCTCCACGCCGCGCATTCACGTGGACTTTCCCATCGGTCACCGCAAGCGCCGTGCGGAAGGCATGCCGGTGCTGGTGAAGAAGTTCGAGACGTCGGTCGCCGCGCATTTCCAGCCGAAGCAGACGGCGCGCATCCTCAGCACATTCAGCGATTCGGCGAAACTCGACGCATTGCCGGTGAACGAGCTCGTAGCGACGCTGGTGGCGAACGGTGGCGGATGAGCGATCCGCCCTGATCGATGCGGCCGGCTCGCTCGGCACGTTGCTGACGCCAGGCTCCGCCACGTCGTTGTTGAGGCTGATCGACGAGCTGACGAAGTGGAACGGCGCGTACAACCTCACGGCGATCACGCGGCGTGACGAGATGATCACCCATCATCTGCTGGACAGTCTTTCGGTACGGACGGCGTTGCACGGAATCACCGTCGCGGACGTCGGCACAGGCGCGGGCTTTCCCGGCCTTCCGCTCGCCATCGTCGAGCCGGAGCGGCGCTTCACGCTGATCGATTCGAACAACAAGAAGGTGCGATTCGTCGGCCACGCGGCACGCACGCTGGCGCTGACCAACGTGACACCGGTGCACGTGCGTGCTGAGAACTTTGCGGCCGGTGCCAGCGCCTGGACAGCGGCAAAGGTCGCTGCGGCCAGTACGGCAGGTCGTTCAGGGACCGCTGTCGCGGCTTCGAGTGCCTCCCCAGGTGCGCCGCCCGTCGCCGCGCCTTTCGATACCGTCGTCGCGCGCGCCTTCGCTGCGCTCCCCGAGCTGCTACGCCTCGTTTCCCCGCTGTGCGGCCCCGACACGCACGTGCTGGCCATGAAGGGCAAACGCCCCGACGACGAACTCGCGGCCGTGCCTGCCGACTGGAAGGTTCTCGACATGCGGCCGCTCGCCGTGCCGGGCCTGAACGAGGAGCGGCACCTCGTTACACTTCAGCGCACGTAAGCCCGACTTCCGGGCGCATCGCGCCCAGTCCGGCCGCGCCAGTTCGAGGACACTCCCCTTGGCCCTGACCCCATTCCACATTGCCGTCCAGGTTCGCGATCTCGAAGAGGCTCGCCGCTTCTACAAAGGCGCGCTCGGTTGCGCCGAGGGCCGCAGCAGCTCGCACTGGGTCGACTTCAACCTGTTCGGCCACCAGTTCGTGGTGCACCTGAACGCCGCGCTCGGCAAAGACGGCAAGGTCACCCAGATCCACAACGCCGTCGACGGCCACGGCGTGCCAGTACCTCATTGCGGTGTGGTGCTCACGATGGAAGGCTTCGACGCGCTCGCCCGCCGAATCCGGGAGGCCGGCGAGAAGTTCGTGATCGAGCCCTACGTGCGCTTCAAAGGTTTGCCGGGCGAGCAGGCGACGATGTTCCTGCTCGATCCGTCCGGTAATGCCTTGGAATTCAAAGCGTTTCGGGACATCGAGAAGCAGCTGTTCGAGGTCTGATCTATTAAAATAGATCGTCCTACGAGTTTGATGTATTTTAAAGCATCAATAAGAAGAGCTGCCGATACACTTTCATATATCAAATCGTCATTTTGATATATGGTACGGCATCATGCCTCTCGTAGAGCTCCAGCCTTTCGCCGAACAGATCAAGGCCACGCGGGAGGCGCGGGGCCTGAGCCAGCGGGCGTTATCCGAGCGGGTCGGCATCCCGCAGAGCCATCTTTCCCGCATTGAAAATGGCTCCGTGGATCTGCAGGTCTCCACCCTGATCCAGATCGCGCGCGCGCTGGACCTCGAGACGGTGATGATTCCACGCAATGCGCTGTCGGCGCTTGCGGCCGTCGGCCAATTGCCTCCAGCTAATGAATCGCCGGACGCTGCCAGAACTCGCAGGGTGATCAACTCGCTGCGTCTGCAGGCCAACCAGCTTGCCCGGCGATTTCCGCAGGCGTCGGTACTCAAGCGGTTGTCGCGAACTCTGCTCGAGTTACGGGATCGTCCATTCGAGGGCGCCTATCCGATCAACCTGGTCCCGAGCAGCATCGCGACGATAGGACAGGTGTTTCGCGACATGAGCCTGCCAGCTGGCCCGACGCCTGAATTGCTGAAGCAGGCTGAAACCGTCGAACGCGCGATCCGACTCTTCGTGGACTCACTGACCGCAAACACGGGGCGCGCGCAGTCGACAGCGCAGACCCCGGCCTACACGCTCGACGACAACGACCCAGACCATGGCTGACGTCGCCGTTCTGGAAGTTGTGCTCCCCGACCGCGTTGTCGGCACGCTCACGCGCCTGCCCGACGACCGCAATGTTTTCGTGTTCGATCCGGCATACGTCGAGAGCGCCGAAAGAGAAACGCTGAGTCTTTCGTTCAAAGATGCATTTGGTCAGCTGATCACTGGTGTCCCTGCGACGCAGACACGCCTTCCCGCATTCTTTTCCAACCTGCTGCCGGAGGGTCCGTTGCGGGATTACCTGGCACAGCGGGCAGGCGTCAAAGCTCAACGCGAATTCTTTCTCGCAGGGGTGCTTGGGCGCGATCTACCCGGTGGTGTGCAGATCGTTCCTCGAGACGGCGATTCATTGCCGCCCGATACCGAAGAGGAGCGTCTTGCCCGGAAGCGAACGGGCGCGGCGTTGCGCTTCTCGCTCGCCGGAGTGCAGCTCAAGTTTTCCGCCGTTCAGAGAGCGACCGGCGGTCTGACGGTGCCGGCCGACGGCGTCGGCGGTTCCTGGATAGTGAAGCTGCCGTCTCCCAGATTCGCGGGCGTTCCCGAGAACGAGTTCGCGATGATGGACCTGGCACGGCACGTCGGTATCGAGGTGCCTGAAACCCGACTCGTACCCGTCAGTGATATCCAGAATATTCCGGCCGGAATCGAGCTGGTCGGCGACCAGGCATTTGCAGTGAAACGCTTCGATCGCGCGCCCGATGGCCGACGGATTCACATGGAGGACTTCGCGCAGGTCTTCGGGGTCTATCCGGAGAAAAAATACGAACGCGCGAGCTATCGCAACCTTGCACGGGTGCTCTGGATCGAAACCGGCGAAGCGGGAATCGTCGAGCTCATTCGACGCCTGGTGTTCAACGCACTCATCGGCAACGCCGACATGCACCTGAAGAACTGGTCGCTGATCTATCCGGATGGCCGGGCCGCTCGACTGTCTCCGGCGTACGATTACGTTTCGACGATCGCCTACCTGCCAGACGACGCGATGGCACTCAAGCTCGTCGACTCGAAGCGGTTCGAATCGCTGACGTTCGAACAGTTCACGCGCCTGGCCGCGAAAGCAGGTCTGCCGGAAAAGATCACGCTCGATACCGCGCGCGAAACGGTCGATTCATTCCGCAGCGTCTGGCGCAGCTTCGATTCGAACGCTCTCGACGACAAAGTCCGGCGCGCGATCGACAAGCACCTCACCACCGTACCGCTCTGGACCGCCGCCTGAGCTGCGACTACCGGCGCGACAACGGCAGCACCGTCGTTTCCTTGATCGTCGACAGCGCGATCGACGAATGCACCGACTCCACGCCCGGCATCTTCGAAAGGTGATCGAGGAAGAACGCCTCGTACGCCTTGATGTCGCGAACCACGATGCGTAACAGGAAATCGGTGTCGCCCATCAGCGTGTAGCACTCGAGCACTTCGGGATGCTCGCGCACCGCCTGCTCGAATTTGCCAAGGGAGTCTCGCCCATGCGCGACCAGCTTCACGCGCGAGAACACGGTGACGTTCAACCCGACCTTCTCCCGGTCCAGCAGCGTCACCCGGCTCTTGATCACGCCGGTCTGCTCGAGGCGTGACATGCGTCGCCAGCACGTCGAAGTGGTCATGTCGACCTTCTCCGCGACCTCGGCAGCCGAGAGGTTTCCGTGGTGCTGCAGGACCTCCAGAATGCGAAGGTCCGCCTTGTCCAGCTCGACATGCATGGGAAATACCGTGAGGGGCCGGGGGAATGGGATGAATAGTTCACTCAAAGCGGCTTCCAGGCAAGTTTTGTAACGCCTCGTGCGGCCCCCCGACGGTAGGCTCCGCACTCATTTTTCCCCCCGGCGGAGCGCTGCATGAGTGTTTTCGAGAATCGGGAATTCAACGGACACGAGCAGGTGGTATTTGGCAGTGACGGCCCGACAGGGCTTCGCGCCATCATCGCCGTGCATTCGACCGCCCTCGGTCCGGCCGCCGGTGGATGCCGCATGTGGTCCTATGCCTCGACTGACGAGGCGATAACCGACGCTCTGCGCCTCTCGCGCGGCATGAGCTACAAGAACGCGATGGCCGATCTGCCTTTCGGTGGCGGCAAGGCCGTGATCATCGGCGACTCCCGCCGCAAGACTCCGCAGCTGTTCGAGGCGTTCGGCCGTTTTGTCGACACGCTCGGTGGCAGGTACATCACGGCTGAAGACGTCGGCACCACGACAGCGGACATGGAAAGCGTCTCGAAGCAGACGAGCTTCGTCACGGGCCTGCACCGTCGCGCCGGCGAGTTCGGCGGCGATCCATCACCGAAGACCGCGCTCGGCGTCTATCTCGGCATCAAGGCCGCCGCGAAATTCCGCTGGGGTCGCAATGAGCTGAGCGGACTGCGCGTCGCCGTGCAGGGCACGGGCGGAGTCGGCTATCACTTGTGCCGCTTGCTCGCTGCAGACGGCGTTGTGCTACGCGTGGCGGATACGCGCTCGACCGCTGCTGAAAGAGTGCGCGACGAGCTGAACGCGACCATTGTTCCTGTCGAAAGCATCCTCGCGGAAGACGTTGATGTCTTCGCACCCTGCGCTCTCGGCGCGATCCTCAACGAGCACTCGATCCCGAATCTGCGGGCTCGCATCGTTGCCGGCGCGGCCAACAACCAGCTCGCGAAAGACAGCGATGGCGCCGCTCTGCTCGCGGCCGGCGTGCTGTACGCGCCGGACTATGTGATCAACGCTGGCGGCATCATCAGCGTGACGCGCGAATACGCTGGCGGCAGCAACGAAACTCAAGTGAACAACGACATCGCCGCTATCGGCGATCGCCTCACCGAGATTTTCGACCGAGCTCGTCGCGAGTCGCGGCCGACCAACGTCGTGGCAGATCGCCTCGCCCAGGACCGCATCGACACCGCCCAGCGCCGTCTCGTCGCCTGACAGCGACGTCTCTGCACATCCGGGGCGAAAAAGCGCCGCCCGGGGCTTTTTCAAATAAACTCGCCTCCAATGAAGCGAGTGATGGCAGTTGCGAACCAGAAGGGCGGCGTCGGCAAGACGACGACCGCCGTCAACCTGGCCGCGTCCCTCGCGGCCACCAAGCGTCGTACGCTGCTCATCGACCTTGATCCTCAAGGCAATGCGACCATGGGCTGCGGCATCGACAAGTCGCAGCTTCAGCGTGGCACCTGTGAAGTTCTGCTGGGCGAGGCGGATATCCAGTCCGCGCTGATTCAGCTGCCGGATGCCGGCTTCACGATATTGCCGACGAACCAGGACCTGGTCGCTGCCGAAGTCCGCCTGCTGACGACGACTGTCGGCCGCGAAACGAAGCTGGTGAACGCGCTTCGCCCGGTCCGCGAGAACTACGACGTCATCCTCATCGACTGCCCGCCCTCGCTGAACATGCTCACTGTGAATGCGCTCGTTGCTGCAGACAGCGTGCTCATTCCCATGCAGTGTGAGTACTACGCGCTCGAAGGCTTGTCGGCGCTCGTGTCGACCATCGAGCAGATCAGGGCCGCGGTGAATCCCGGGCTGCAGCTCGAAGGCCTGTTGCGGACGATGTTCGACCCGCGCAATAACCTCGCGAACGAAGTCAGCGCCCAGCTCATCATGCATTTCGGCGACAAGGTGTTTCGCACCGTCATTCCGCGCAACGTGCGGCTCGCGGAGGCGCCTTCGTTCGGCAAGCCGGTGCTCCTGCACGACAGGGAGTCGCGCGGCGCGCTCGCCTATCTCGCCCTGGCCGGAGAAATGATTCGCCGCGAGGAAGAGGCCCGGAGCTCTCCGGCGCCGGAGTCGGCGCCGCCCGCCGAAGATCCCGTCGAGCCCGCGACACAACCGAGCTGATGCGTCGCGCGCGCGATTCGTTATGATCGCCGCCAATGTCCCAGAAGAAGCCAACGCTCGGCCGAAGTCTCGCCGCCCTGCTGCCGAATACGTTCGCGCAGACGCCAGGCGCGCCGGGTGCCGCGACAAATGCGCAGGGTGCGCCATCAGCCGGCTCGCCGGCGCTCGCACCAGGCGACGAGCTGGCGAAGCTGCCGCTCGATCTGCTCCAGCGCGGCAAGTACCAGCCGCGCGTGGATATGCGGCAGGAGACGCTTCAAGAGCTCGCAGACTCGATCAAGGCGCAGGGCGTCGTGCAGCCGATCGTCGTGCGACCGGTCGGCACGCCGGCCACTGGTGAGTCGCAGCGCTACGAGATCATCGCGGGAGAGCGCCGCTGGCGCGCTTCGCAGCTCGCGGGACTGCCCGACATTCCCGCGATCATCCGGCACATTCCTGATGAAGCGGCGATCGCCGTCGCCCTCATCGAGAACATCCAGCGCGAGGACCTCAACTCGCTCGAAGAAGCTCGCGCGCTCGACCGGCTCATCAACGAATTCCAGCTGACCCACCAGCAGTGCGCCGATGCCATCGGTCGCTCACGCGCCGCAGTGTCGAACCTGCTTCGGCTGCTCGAAGCTGCGCCGGAAGTCTGCGAGATGGTGGCGACTCATTCGCTCGAGATGGGGCACGCTCGCGCGCTGCTCGGACTCACTAATAAGCGTAAGCAGGCCGAGGTCGCCGCAATCGTCGCGAAGCGCGGCATGTCTGTGCGTGACACAGAGGCGATGGTCAGGCGGCTGCAGCAGCCTGGCGCAGAACGTTCGGCTATATCCGGCAATGACGCCACGGGTGCGGCAGATCCGAACGTGTCAAAACTGGAGCAGGACCTGGCGGAGAAGCTCGGCGCGAAGGTCACGATTCAGCACGCAGCATCGGGCAAGGGCAAAGTCGTCGTCGTCTACAACAGTCTCGACGAGCTCGACGGCATCCTCGCCCACATTCAGTAAAGCGGAATGCGCCGGCCGCGTGGCCGATCACCGCACGCATTCGGCCGCACGACCCCGGACACAACCATTAGAAAAAAATCCACGCTGCGGCAGCACGCAGTGTGGAATTTCAAAGTGCGGCTCTCTATAATCCCGCGGCTTCGCGCCGGACTACCTAAGTAGTTGTCTGGCCAGAGCAAATGCGAAGCCACATCCT
>Ga0247774_1000378_pt1 | contig 21971 bp, 13 predicted proteins | sample UWRJL001104B6_FD_179933 | JGI IMG/M metagenome (GOLD analysis project Ga0247774, IMG submission 179933) | Plant litter microbial communities from Arlington Agricultural Research Station in Wisconsin, United States - UWRJ-L001-104B-6 | ecosystem: Environmental > Terrestrial > Plant litter >... | reverse complement strand
CAAGGCTGGAGGAAATGAAACTGTTTTTTTGTAGCATATACTTTATATAGCATATAATCTTGGCGCCGAGACGGAGTTAGTATTCTGAATGCAATCATTTCACGCAGCCTCCTACCTTTCCAGGGGTTTTTTTTAATATTTTTATATTTTTTTACAAACTGCTAAATGAGACCTCACAACTTGGTGCTAGGTAGGGTCAGACATTTAAGCCAAGATTAATCAAGGGTAGTCTTAGGCACATGTCAGCGGTAAGAGGCACCTTTCTAATGCTATTCATCCTCTGCGGTCCTTTCATACATGGATATTAAGGTACAAGATTGCCCAGGATAGGTCATGCCAGATCCGTCCCATCTGGAGCTGGCAAGACCCTATTCCGAGTCAAAGCAAGACCGGTGGCATCCGGTCGGCTTGCACCATGGCATTGGCTAAGGATGACCACCATGCTGCCGTCTAACCGCTCTAGTTACCACTCCTCCTGCTATATCTAAGCCTTGAACTCCTCGGTCTTACTCTCTTCCCACTTTCCAGGCACCAGAGCCAACGGCACGATGCCCGACACATGCATCTCAGGGCCAAAAATTTTGGCGTTGAGACCAAGCTCCTGCACGGCCGCCTTCATGTTCTTCAGACCTTCCTGGTAGTTGGGGCCTGCACGACGTACCCAAATCTTGGTGTTATGCTCTTTGAGTTGAGGAGCGTAATCCCTCAAGGCACGGATGACGCCTTTGAAAGTGCTAGCAACGTTGGTAAAGTTGGCAATGCCACCGCCGATGAACAGAACCTTGCCCTTGTCCGACTGGGGTGCCCGGAGCATGAGATCCAGCACCGTTCGGGCATAGTGGTAAGTCTGCGATTCCGTCGGAGCTCCAGAGTATTCGCCGTAATTGGCAAGCTCATCTGCAAAGCCGCAGGATGCAATGGCATCGGCGTAGACGACCGAAGCACCACCACCAGCCACAAGCGTCCAGATGCGGCCATTGGGATTGAGGACCGTGAGCTTCAGCGAAGCGCCAGTCTTCGCGTCAAGGTCTGCAATATACGCTTCTTCCTTGGTAAGTTCGCGACCGAAAGGAGCAGGGAACTCAATGGGAGGGCCGGCGTCGATGTTGACCTTTTCGCTACTCGACGGCGCAACATTGGTCAAGCCGAGAGCAGCCGGCGATCGGGCAATTGCCCACTTGACGCCGCACTCAAAGTCGGCAGTCTGGTCCAACTTGGCAGCAAGGTCCAGGAAGTGAACCGCAGCTGACGTACAATCGGCATTAGGAATTACCACCAGCGGGTTGATCTCGAGATAGGTAAATTGGCACTCCACATAGACGGCGTAGAGCCTCGTTATGAAGTCGACCAAGACTTTATGGACACCCTTAGGGACCTTTCTGAGGAGTCCCTTGGCGATTTCTTCGTTGCTTGGGTACTGAGACAGATCGACGGGAATCAGCAGTTTCTCTGCCTTGGCATCCACGTCGCCAACATCAACGCCACCTTCGTGTGTGAAGAGAATCCAGTCGCCCTATCGAAGTCAAGTTAGCACTCACCCCACAACTTTCGATATGCGTAAAAGTTGCCGGCGAAAATGCCCACCACCGCAAGTCGAAGCTTGCAGGGCTTGGGTGGGTCAAGGGCTCAGGTGCTACCAAACATGGTGCCATCCGTTCGTCCGCAACCGGCAGAATGGGCCCCGGCTGCGTGCTAGACGAGACAGCCTCCACTCCAGAACACAATCCGCCATTTCAAAAGGGAGTCGACAACTCGGTCACAATCCCAACGCAGTTCCCACCTCTCTCTTTCCTTGGATGTATTGCTTGACAACGGCTATTTTCGATTGTCCATGATAACTCCCCGACTCAACCCCATTTCGCTCGTTAACCCAAAGAAAATGGCGACTTACATCTCGGACAGAGTTGATGCAGATGTAATATTCCTGGTCTTGCTCGTGCTTGACGAAAGGCTCAACTGCTCAATGTTAGGACAAATCTGAAGCCGACACAACATCAACTCGTCTGACTAGCGGGCAGACATACCGAGGAAGGTTCTCAACACCCCAGTGACGTGCTCAACCTTCTGCTCCTTGCCGGCTCGCTCGGCAATCCATTTCCTCGCCTCGTCCCACGTCTTGTTCAGTGCCAGGAGACCACTCTTCCCTCGTCGTTTGATCCTGGACTACGGTCAGCCTCTGCAGCCCAACCAGACGCAACTATGCCGACTTCGCCGCGAGACTCGACAATCAAGAAACCCGTCTCCTGAAAGGCGTGGAAACCTACAGCATGTCAGGCTTTGCCACAAATTTGGCACCGGACTGGAGGAGCCAGGGGTAGGTAACAGTGGCCTGTTCAAGGACCGCCTCCACGTCGGCATCTTCTGGAAAGTTGAGGGTAGCCAGCCTGGGCGGAGGGTTGTGCTTTGTTGGTGGCGGCAGCGGACTGGGCTTAATGACGGAGGCGCGTGTGAGATGGTAGTTGAGAATGGCCTTGCCATCGGCTTCGAGGATCGCCTTCGCAGACATTGCAGATCTGGAACAAAGCGACAGGCTACGACGGCGGAATTAAAAATTGACCAGCGACTGACTGCGAGATTGTCAATTCGTTAGCGATTGACGGAAACGCCCCCTCTTCTGACCAAGCCGAGTTGAGTTGCGATACTAGAAGCTTTGAAAGCGAACCACAGGAATAGAAGATAATGGCGGGGAGGGAGCTTCTCAACACGATATCGAGGAGTCGGCAACGGGTAGCTACTCACAGAAAGCTGGAGCGATTCGGTCAGGTTCTGAGAAGGTTGGACAAGCGGTGCCTTGCACGAGAGCGGGTTCAAGTCACCAAAAAAATGTGAAGGTTGAAGTTGGCGCAACTGTTGTCAGCAATTGGGGAGAATCGAGGAAAGAGGTAGCTCCAAGTTCAAAAATTTTGGCTTGCTGAGAGCTGCAAGAAGGGCCGCGACCAACGGCGAATGGGATGGCGCAGCACAGTCCCTGGCTGGCGGAACAAGCTGGTGGTGTTGCGGCAGCCCCTCTCCCACCGCCTAGGCCTCAGCAAAGTCAGGGTTTGTGGTCTGCCTCGGAACGTGCTCCAGAAAATTTTGGGGCCACCACTTTGGTAGGCGGGTGGGGTGAAAGTCGCCGGGCTGTCAGGTACGTAGGTACCGATACTTGAGGGAGCGGTTGCGCCCGGGATTGTTGGGGAAATCGGATTGCGCAACTCAATGAACTTTGTTACCCAGTTACGTATTCAGTGCGGGGCAGGTCCGAGGTAAGTTTTTAGATCCCTGCATCTTCTGATGGGATTCTGAATCGTTCTGACGATTAAGGATTTAGTATTGCCGAGCAGCATTGGTTTGGCATCGTGATGCTGCATTTTGGCATGGCATAAATCACATAAGTCAAGAGAATCCTGCAGGATATCTTACTTGGGCGGCACAGCTGCAGCTCCATCAGCGGCGAGGCTGACGGTATGTGAGGGGTCCCGAATCTGTATGGACATCGGAGGTCCATATCGTCCACTAAAAACTTCGCGCCTCCTGCTATGCAGCAGTGAGCTGACCTTTGAACCCCCAACACAAGCCACTCTGGCAGCAGCTCGAAGCCCGGTCCGTTTGCGACCACCCGGAGACTCATTGGGGATACCGAAATTTTCGAAATCATCGGAGACCGAAGAATTTCTGACCCGGTGCGTGCCAACGCAAGTGCCTACGTCTTGAACGGCTAAGCTGCATTGCTCGTTGCACACTTCTTTGCACAAGACCCAAGTTGGTGTCAATGTCATTCGCCTGTGCTCGATTTCTGGGGAAGCAATCACGGAGCATCTTTTTTTGGGGTGGATGACGATCACGACAATTCAATTTTTAAATTGCCCCATCACCTACGGAACGGCACGTTGCTGAGAAGTACCGGTACAATAGACCCGCCAGCCATCAACCATTGATGACCGGGGTCAGATGCCCATCATCCCAGCAACAAAATTCAACATGTCCAAAGAGTTGAGGCTTGTTACTGTTATGCTTGACACAGTGGCTCCATATTTTCACCTGCCAGCTTTCCCAAATGAGCATCAACAAAGAACTAAATCTGTGCGATTTTTGGCGTTTTGGGCTCAACAATCGGTTTAGAATGAGGTTTTCTGCAGCAAGTTCCGAGTCTTGGAAGGCACAGCATGTGAATGGCGCTGAGCTAAAGTCGTTCTTCCAAGTTACGTGAAAGTGAACCGCTCTCTGAATCCCCCCCTAAGGCATTGCTCAGCAGCTGAATGTTGGGCGCAGCGGTCCAGCTTCCCTGATTCAAAGCCACGCCCCGTACCAATCTTGGCGGAACCCTGATTCCCCAACTCTTTGTCGGACCCCGAACACCTCGGTTGATTTTAGGTAGCGTAAGATCTATTGCGAGAGTCGCAACAGCTCAACTCGGAGCTGACGCCCCTTCTTTCTGCGAAACCCTCTCCTGCCTTGCAAAGTCCTCAATTCCTTTGGTCGTTCCCTTCTCGTCTTCAGGATATCACGACAACACGGCAATTGTTGAAACCCAATTTTCCTCGCATTTGTAGGTTATGAACCTTTCCCGCTGTCGTGTGCGCCCACAAGATCGAGCTTCCACAATAAGACCGCCAAGTTGGAGGGGGGGGTTTTTTTTTTTCCGACCCCATCTCTCGTTGGCGGAAATCTTGCTCAACAACAAATTCCAACGGCGACGACTGATTCCACCCATCGCCGTTCACGGAACCGGCTCTTTTCCGCATTTTTTTTTCGCAATTCGTACTTCACTTTGCTAATACTAGAGCTCTCTCAGACACAGCCGGTTGTCGAAACAGAGCTTACCACCAACGACCAAAATGACAGCTCCCACGACGTCGAGCACGCCTAATGGCACCAAACCGAATGCCTCACTCTCGGCCAACGATAATATCCGCCGATTTGCAGCCCCCAGTCGACCGCTGAGCCCTCTGCCGGAGCATTCCCTCTTCCACAATAAAACGAGATGCTTCGTATACGGTCTGCAGCCGAGGGCAGTTCAGGGCATGCTCGACTTTGACTTTATCTGCAAGCGGGCTACACCGTCTGTTGCCGGCATCATCTACACATTCGGTGGCCAATTCGTGAGCAAGATGTACTGGGGAACGAGCGAAACTCTCCTACCTGTCTACCAGGAGGTCGACAAGGCTATAGCCAAGCATCCGGAGGTGGACGTGGTGGTCAACTTTGCATCATCCCGCAGTGTCTACAGCTCTACCTTGGAGCTCATGCAGTGTCCGCAGATCAAGACCATCGCTATCATTGCCGAAGGTGTCCCGGAGAGGGTAAGCACTCCTCGCCCTGCATGGCACTCAGCAGAGTACAATGGACTAACAGGTTCGCCAGCGCGCACGAGAAATTGCTCATATTGCCAATCAGAAGGGCGTGACCATTATTGGCCCTGCCACTGTCGGTGGCATCAAGCCTGGTTGCTTTAAGATCGGAAACACGGGTGGCATGATGGACAACATTGTGGCTTCCAAGCTCTACCGACGCGGTTCTGTTGGCTACGTTTCCAAGTCTGGGGGTATGTCCAACGAGCTCAACAACATCATCTCGCAGAATACGGACGGCGTCTACGAGGGTATTGCCATTGGCGGCGACCGCTACCCGGGAACGACGTTTATCGACCACTTGTTGCGGTACCAGGCTGATCCTGAGTGCAAGATTCTTATGCTCTTGGGCGAGGTCGGTGGTGTCGAAGAATACAAAGTTATAGATGCCGTGAAGCGGGGCGTCATCACCAAGCCCATTGTGGCCTGGGCCATCGGCACATGCGCCAGCATGTTCAAGACGGAGGTGCAGTTCGGTCACGCCGGTGCCTTCGCCAACTCGCAACTGGAGACGGCCGCAACTAAGAACAAGATGATGAAGGAGGCAGGGTTCTACGTACCCAACACGTTCGAGGAAATGCCGGCTCTTCTTAAGAAAGTGTACGAGAAGCTGGTGAAGGAGAAGGTGATTGTTCCTCAACCTGAGCCCGTCGTACCAAAGATCCCCATCGACTACTCGTGGGCCCAGGAGCTTGGCCTTATCCGGAAGCCTGCTGCCTTTATCTCGACAATTTCGGACGACCGAGGCCAGGAGCTCCTGTACGCCGGCATGCCCATTTCGGACGTGTTCAGGGAGGACATTGGTATTGGCGGTGTTATGTCTCTGCTGTGGTTCCGTCGCCGGCTGCCCGAGTACGCGTCCAAGTTCCTAGAGATGGTTCTCATGCTCACTGCCGACCACGGGCCGGCGGTATCAGGTGCCATGAACACCATCATTACAACGCGTGCTGGAAAGGATCTCATCAGCGCCCTCGTTAGTGGTCTGCTGACTATTGGTTCTCGATTCGGTGGTGCCCTCGATGGTGCTGCTGAAGAGTTCACCAGGGCCTTCGATAAGGGCCTTAGTCCTCGCGAGTTCGTCGACGCCATGCGCAAGGCGAACAAGCTCATACCTGGTATTGGCCATCGTGTTAAGTCGCGGAACAACCCTGACCTCCGAGTCGAACTCGTCAAGGAGTATGTGAAGGCCAAGTTCCCTTCGCATAAGCTTCTAGATTATGCTCTTGCCGTCGAGACGGTTACGACATCAAAGAAGGATAATCTCATTCTCAACGTAGACGGATGTATTGCTGTCTGCTTCGTCGACCTGCTTCGGAACTGCGGTGCATTCTCTGGTGAGGAGGCCGAGGACTATCTGCAGATGGGTGTTCTCAACGGCTTGTTCGTACTGGGCCGAAGCATCGGCCTGATTGCCCACTACCTCGACCAGAAGAGGCTGCGAACTGGTCTCTACCGCCATCCTTGGGATGATATCACGTATATCCTCCCCAGCCTCCAGTCTGGCCCCCCCGGCGCGGAGGGTAGGGTTGAGGTCCATATGTAAGAGCGGGAAGCAGAGGCATGGTAGGAAGAAAGCAGTATGGCTTCGCTGGCTCTGGAAATTACAATCGCGGTATAGGTGAGGCGGGGGAGCCGCGAGCATCGTAGACGAGACTCTGTACACTGTATGTCATTAGGTAGCTCGGTGAGACATAATATCGATTCGCCCATGACGAAATGTCGCCGGCTTTAATCCCCATTTCCAAATTTGATGGCGCAACGTAGATTTTGACATCAAACTCTCTTTTTTTTTTTTTTATGTACCTCGGAAGAGTAGTTCGCAAGAGTCCTAGGTGGCCTACTGCGGATGGTACTCATTGGCGCGGCTTGACGGACCGACAAGCGGTAGATACCCACACCACCTGGTTGCTGGACAACGAGGCAGGTTGGGCACATTGTAGCCCAGAGCCAGCGCCATAGTCGTCGATGGCAACAAAAGAACACTTTTCTCCTGGCAGACAATCCGGCAACCCATTTTTTTCCATCGCCATCTCGAGATCGCCACACTTCCAGATCTATTTTATTCTAGTCTTCTTCTTAGCCCCGAGTTCTTTGTTCCAAGCCTTTTCTTGCGTTCCAGATCATTCCCTTAGTACTCTATTTAAATACACCTAATGCAAGTAATTTAGGAAGGCTTGCATCCACTCTCTTACATCATCGCCCTATCGCGCCAAACCGACGACTTGAACTTCGCAGACGCCAAACCTGCCCCCAGTCTAGTACCTAAAGCCACGATGCGATTCTCGTCGTTCATCATCGCCGCCTCGGCCATTGCGGCCACCGAAGCGCAGTTCGAGCAGTACAAGGCGCAATTCCAAAATTTCCTCGGCAGCCTCGGCGTCAAGATCCCTGGAAGCGACACTGATGGTGCTGCTTCGGGGACTGGTCCCGGTGCTGGCTCCCCTCCTCCCGATACAGGAGCAGCATCCGAGGAAAAGATCTGCAAGGCGGACATTTCGGTGCTCACGCTTAGCAACTGGAAAGATACTCTGTACTCACCCGTCACGCCGAGCACATCCACGCCAGAAGAGTGGTGGGTTTTCGTTACTGGAGGGAATAAGACTTGTCAAGGTGCGTAGTAGGACCTGCCCTTTCCAGCAGAGAAGGATTGCGGCGCTCTGGGCTTCTTGTGTATTCATATCTAACACCTGACTTTGAAAAAGGCCACTGCGGAAAAGCCGAGGCTGTCTTCAACGAGACAGCCGACAGGTTCGCGGTCATCCCCGGAACTCCCCACATGGGCTACGTGAACTGCGAGCAGGAGAGCGTTCTCTGCCACGCCATCAACTGCTGGCCGGGGAGCCTCTGGGTCTTCGAGATGCTTCCGCCGCCGGCCGCCATTAACATCTACGGCAAGCGGCTGAACCTGTCCAGCATCGCGGTCCCCGAGCTGCTCGAACTGCAGGCTTCGGGCTCCAAGGAGTCATTCTCGCTCATCGATGGCTGGTGGCACCCCTTTGACGGAGCCGTAGCCGAGTACGGCCTCCTCATCCCTGCAGGATACGTGTCGTGGGTGTTCTCGTACATTCCCAACTGGCTCTTCATGTTCGTCATCTCCATGGTGAGCCGCATGTTGATGTAAGTCTTCACCTCTGACAAAGGAGTTGAGGTGTCTCCGCGAGACTAACTTGTGATCAGGAACCGCCGCATGCAGAACTTTGGAGGTCAAAATCCAGCTGCTGGGGCTGGAGCTGGCGCCACTGCTCCCGCTCAGGGCTAATGGCCGCGACCGTGCATGATGATTCTTTGTTTTTCGACCAGGACGGAATGGGTATGTGCTGCTTGGAAACTTGGATGGCGGCGTCCCTCGGTTCGGGGGCTTTTAGGATACCCTCGATTCAGCGCTGCCAGAGAGGCAGGGGTTGGCTTTTGCTTGTGCAGTCTGGTGTAGTTAGTCTCTGGCTCCCGCGTAGCAGCAGCGCTGGCAGAATTGCAGCGCTGATCGGTAGATAGCCTCGATCATGACTTCTTCCCACATTCGGCCTTGAAAGCCCTGAGGCCGTCGCTGACTTCCACCGTCAAGTTCGGATTGGAGAATCGTCCGTAGCGGAGATCGCTCATGCCGCCAACCGTCTGCTGTAGGGACTTCATGAGCTCCTGTTCTTCCTTCTCCAGCGCCTTGATCTCGGCCTCAAGGTCTTGCACGGCAATATCCATGTCGGGCACGATGGACTGGATGGTGTGCTTGGCGTTCTCAGCGCCTCCGGAGCTCTGTGCACCAAAAAGCTGTTCATTGTCAGTTTTTGCTCGTCGTCAGGGAACATCAGAATGAGGTGAGGGCTAGGCCATACCGCCCGCTCAATCTCCATCTCATCGTCCCCATCCATCGTATGCTCCGCCCGCTTCATCTTGATAAGCTCCTTGCGCATCCTGACGCTGGCTTTCACTTCGGCATCGATGTTTTGCTTCACACGATCGATTGTCAGATTTCGTTGGTGTTGAAGATCCCGGTATAAGGATTTTATCTGGGGAGATGCCCGGACAGACTTGGGAAATAGATTGGCGAAGTCCTGAAGCGATACTATCGTCGGCAGCTCCGCTGGCATAGTGAGATGCGTGGCGAGAATTTGTGATTCTGTAGGCGGCATTGTGTCTGTTCGTATTCAATCTCTGGAAATCGTTGTATTTGTGGTCGGAGGAAGAAGGGAAAATGTATTTATTCCGAGTTATATACAATCAAGTAAACTTGCATGCATGATTTGATGAAGAGAAAGGGATGATGATGCTCATCATGATTGTTTGGTACACATTTTAAGTGCGTCGCCATGTGAAGTACTCACGGTACCAGCGTATTTACACCGGCACTAGCCTCTATGGGCCAGTTCGCATCATCATATTCTTTTGGCTGGTGATCAAACCCTAAGAAGACTGTGTGAATTTAGCACGCACCCCTCAACTTTTCGACCGCGACGGCCGACGCGTAAATGAACGACACCTTGCCTCACCCGCTCCACAACTTTCGTTCATCCCGAAATAATATCCTAGTTGGGAGTTTCTGTCTGCTCGCTTTAACATCTAGGGATTGATGAATTATACTGGAGCTAACGAGACTGATTCCACTCGGCTGTCGACCGAATCAAGATACTTGTGGCAACCTCCGTCAAATTTCTCATAAGGAATCCGACCAGACTCTCAAGGCTCTTCATCTCACTGTTCACCGCACTGTACAAATTGGTACAATTCCAGGTGATATCGCAGTATGCTCATCTCCTTCACACTGGTTTTTCTTCCATCCGTTAACTTGTGAATAGAGAGACATTACGACTTACATTAAGGTAGTCGTGAATTTTCGACACTATTCAGCTACCTAACCTAACGCAGTGGCTGTTGGCGTCCCAGGATAACACCTCGATAATTCCACGGCATCATCAAGTACCAATACGCGGCCGTAGTCTCTACCATCAGCCAGAATGCCGCCCGCTAAACAAGCACCCCCCCCCTTCACCAAGGATGAGAAGGTATTGTGCTTTCACCATGAGCTGCTTTACGATGCCAAGATCCTAGAAGTGGGCCAAGACGAGCACGGAAATGTTATGTATCGGATCCACTACAAAGGCTGGAAAAATACTTGGGACGACTGGGTTCTCGAGGACCGCATCCGCAAGCACACGCCTGATAATGTCGCTTTGGCCCAAGAGTTGCAGGCCCAGTTCAAGACGTCACAGAAGCCTGCGAAGCAGATGAAGAAGGGGGTGGGGAAGGCGAACGGCATGGAATCGGCGAGGGGCAGCGAGGAGCGTGGTGTCTCCGCTGCAACGCAGGGCCATCGGGGACCCAGGAGGGCCAGAGATTATGAGCTTGAATCGGTAAGTTCCATCACTGTTTCTAATTTTTTTCTTTAAACTACTTGGAGATGGGTCCCTGTGGTTGTGTATTTCCCTGCGGTGTCAGGAAACTACTTGCTTTTCAGATCTACCAGTATGAGGGCGCTGGGTTGAGATCGATCTCAAACAACTGTCAAAGGTGAATGGCTTTGCAAATAAGTTTGCCTACTCGATACGTCCATTCCGTAAATCACAGTTTTGGCACCCAGGAGGGAAGTCATAAAAGTTGAAATTTCAACTTTGATAGCCTCACCAAGCGACTTGTGGACAGCATCACCATTTCTATCCTCGGACGACCAAAGACCATCCGAACGCCGTCTTCAGGCGCCAGCTGGACCGGATCCGAGGCATTTCTTGTTGCGGAAGTTTCACCATATTCGGTCACCGACCCACGACCTTCTGTCTGGCGTTGCCAATCACCAGCGTAAGGTTTAGCTTGGACTTTAATTTTGGAAAACTCTTTGGCTTTATTTTTTACGCTTTTTGCGACTGCCCCGCCGCGGGAGAACATTCTTACCACTCATGTCCTACAATTTTGTCGCGGCATTCCGAGCAGTCCAGGATCGGAGTCACTTCCTCACCCACAACCGAGACGCACTTCTCGATCTCAGGCATCGCTATTTTCCTTCCGCTCCTTGCCTACCCACCACACCAAACTACCTAGGTTCTTTTTAGGGAGGGGGAAAAATAAGGCTGTCACCAAAGAATCAACACAGTCGACGCACTAGTTTCCATGTCCGCAAAATCACCGCCCATACCTTCCTGCCTCGAGCCTAGGTAGCCTCCCCGACGACGACTGCAGCATACTTTCGTCCTTTCCAGACCGGCAAGCAGTTTATGCTTCTCGTGGAATTCAACTGTGGCAGCCAATCTACCGAATTTCATACGGCCCATCAAGAACACTGGCATCAACAGCTTTATCTAGCATATTTTCAGTCCCAGATGCGCAAGTATACCTTCATCATGCCAAGGTTCGTCCGTACCCGAAACTTCGACCCAACCGACTTCGACGGTCCGGAAGTTTCGGCGGCTCTCGCTGCCCAGAACACGGCTATTACGTGGGGCTGGGTCAACGCAAGAAACGTGGGCGATTTCAACAATCTGCGTGAACCGGCGGATGCGACGCAAACCATTGGAGTCCCGCAGGCGACGAATGCCTCCAAGACGACAGAGGATCAAGAGCGTCTGATGCACCTCCCCAGGATTCCCACAACGCCATGCCCCCACTTCGGGACCGGACGAGAGACGGAGTCGGCTCACGGTCGGAACTGGCGTGTGCACCGACAACCTTCTAAAGTATCATCCATGAGGATGTCACTTCGATATTTCCCCGGTGACCATCGTGTATTCCACCAGATGCCGACAGGATCAGACAGGGATAGGTGTGAAGAATGGGAGGAACCTCCTCACAAGCACTGGGAATACTTATCAAAGGGTCCACCAGCGAACCATCGCTATGTATCCAAGGACTTCAAGAAGTGTTTCTGGGAATGGGACACTCCGCGGATGGAGGCGGATGGTCGAAAACGTACGAGAACATGTCGGCCTGACCTCTGCTTCACCAACATCGATGCCTCGCTTCATGATTTTTGGGGCATAGGAACTGCTCAGGAGCGACGAGACAGAAAGAGAAAGGCCAAAGGACAGCCTCAAGGACAGTCCAAGACGAAGTATCCACGAATAAACGGTCCTCGTGGTAGGACTGGTGGCAACTCAGCGCAAGCTACTGGTATTTCGCATCCGATTACCACAACGTCAGAGCTTGCCAGAATTTTAGAATTCAGTCATGTTGCCACATCAACAACGACGTGCCAGCGTGAGAAGGCGACTATCTCAAACTCGCGTTCTGCCCCTACGCCAGAGGCTCCGAAACAAGTGAACCTGACTATTAAGATGAAGTCAGCTCCACGACCTTCGGAAAGCCAAGGAACCAGCGGTGGAATGGCACAAACCGAAACCAACCTCACGCCCGCCATCGCCAAGACCTCGTCTCCAACTACTATCATGACAAGCACAGCAGACTCGCCTTCATCTTCAACGATCCAAGCTCCCTCGAGAAGGCTGAAGATTGTCCTTAAGAAGAATTCAGCTCCACGGAAACCTGAAAGTCGAGAAGCAACTTGTACTCCCGTGCAAACGGACCCCAGTGTCTCGTCTTCCAAGCCCGATTCATCGCCTCCTTTGGTGCGATGGCTTCCGCACAAGAAGGGGAGAACTAGCCTCGAGCCGACAACCAGACAAGAATCTACTGGTCTTTGGGTTGCTGATTGCCAGGACCAAGTCAATTCCAACAACTGGCCTTCCAAGGCTTCCAACATATCAGACAACGCCCCACCGAAAGTCTCGCCTACGCCCAATGGGATTAGAAACCCGGGACAACCTAGTTCTCAGGAACAAGATGTAGCTAGCATCCCAAGTTCCAAGTTGGACGCCTCACCGAGTAACACTGTAGCCGCAACCTTGGCCTCTCCATTTTCTTTGCCACAATTGAGACCCACAAACCGAATAGGCGACACGCCTCGGATGGTCCCGGCCCGACTCGTAACTATTGTGCGCCCAGGATTTGTCAGAATCCAAGTAGATCCGTGGAAACTTACCCGTGTGGTTCGCCGCTAGCGTTATCTGGAGCCGAGGGATGGATGAAGAATCAACGACAGGTGTTTGCGGGTCGCTTGCTAACTGAACGGGCATTTTAGGAAGAAGCTTTTCACTCGCGGCCGTCGATCAGAATCCCGGTCCCCGACCACATCAAAGCTGCCCTCGTCGACGATTGGGAGAATATTACAAAGAATAATCAACTTGTCCCCATCCCTCATCCTCACCCTGTTACCGAGGTGATCAATGACTATCTTACCTTTGAGCGACCTCGCCGTGAGGAAGGCTCAGCTTTGAGGGACATCCTGGAGGAGACGATGGCCGGGTTGAAGGAGTACTTTGAGAGGGCTCTTCCCCGCATTCTACTATATCGGTATGTTCAAGGGGGATATGCTACGGGCTATACTGGCGAAACGAGAATGCTGACAAGGCCAAGCTTTGAGAGAATTCAATATCACGAGGTTCGAGAGTCGTGGCCCAAGGCGGAGGAAGGTCAGCCTCGATCTGTCTGCGATTCGTATGGCGTCGAGCATCTCTGCCGCATGCTAGGTATGTCCACTCGTGGTCTTGTCTGATCGATGCATCATGCAGTGAGAGAACTAACACCCGCCGCAAGTCTCGCTAGAGGAGCTCGTCGCCCAGACCAACATGGATCATCAGTCCGTCGTCCGCCTCCGAGAAGAGATTGTCAAGTTCACGACCTGGCTCGGACGCAACACGGCCAAGTACTTTGTCAAGGAATACGAGACGCCATCGTCGGAATACGTCGAGAAGACCAAGTTCTAGAAGATATCGGACTCGGACGAACCTTCCACTTCGCGTCCTTCCATACAAATCAACCGTCGCCTCCGGGCGCGTAAGTAGCCACCGCCTCCCGTGTCATATCTCTTGGTGCTTGATACGCGAACCACAAGCGACAGCAGTGTTGTATGATTATTCTTTCGTTTTTGTCCGTTACGTCTCGACGACTCCGCCACCACTCTCGTTTTCACGTATCATCTCTCTGGAAATGGACCTGAGATAATCAACAAGAGCAGGACGCGCCAAAGGAGTTAGGGGACAGGATGTGCTGTATTCTCATCATAGATATGTGGGACCAAGGGGTTGCGCAAAGGCATATTTACCATAAGAGGAAGTTTTCGTTAGGGACAGGATAGTCGGCGCTTAGGGCTCGTACGCTTGGTTGGCTCGCAATAACAGCACATGTAAGCACACATCCCTCATTTGTCCCTTCACGTAACTTCCCGTCTCCATATGTACAGATATAGGTTCTATGCGTAGATGATCCCCTCAAAGCAAATGTCTATAGCCCCAGAACGCCGACCAGATGTAGTTGTAAAGGTATCATCCCCAGCACGCAGCGTCTCTGCCCCCAGCCGAAAGTTCTTCCATCATAGCCTCCGAGCCCACGGTTCTCACTCCGTAGTCGTACATGCTCTCCTCTTTGGGTTACTATGCTCCGTCCGTGTTCATGCTTCTGGCTGGCTGCCCCCTCCTCCCCTCCTAACATTCCCAGCCAGTTCAAATCCCCGATCCGGCGTCCGTTCCGCCTTCACCTCCGCCTTGGACAGCGCCTGGGGCACCTCCTCGAGACGCACCAGCTCCTTGACCCGGAATATCATGCCGGCCGAGTCGCGGGACACGCGGTGGAAGACCACCTGGCTGCGGCGGCGGAGGCCCAACGACTCGAGAACGGCGCGAGTGCGCTCGGGGAGGCCGATTGCGGAGCGATGGAGGGTTACGCGGAAGAAGGACATTTTCTTGGGCCTTTCCGTCAGTGTAATCGTAGGGACGACTTCATTCGCGTGCTTCAGTCGGAGCGGGGAGAGACAGCGGGACACTGTTTGCGATCGAGGCTTGGATTCGACTAATTTTCCCTGCGGTGCCAATTTTTCTTGAGTTTGCGCGTTTACGAAGACATGAGGGGTCAATTGGGAAAATGCCGTAGAAAGGGTGTGGATTATCTACCTGGGGTCGATGAAGGAGTCCTGGGGAGAAGATTCCTGAGCCACTCTGTCGTGGATTGCTGTTGCGCTGTCAAAGCTTGCAAAATGCTGCTAGGCTTCCTAGGAAACAGAGCTCGTCATGACGGACCGATCACGTGAGCATTGGAAGTCATAACCGACGGTGCTGACAGATGCTATTGGCCGCCGGACTAGCTTAACAGCCTCATTAGGTCGGCACCCACACCAGATCCTTAGGTGCAAAATCTCCGATAACTTATTGTGAAAATACGATATAGGTATTCAGAGACCCGCTTACATTTTTAAAGGCACAAAGTAGAACTCAAAAGCAACATTCAAGAGTAAGCTTTCATTAAGTACTCCCTATCCCTCTCTCATTCTTCCGACGCCTCGCTCCCAGCTTTGCCCTTAGCTACTTCCGTTTATCCTTCGCGAATTGTTTCTTGCTCCGCTCTATCCTCGCTAAGGCTTGAGTGTGGAGGAGGGTCTCAATTACTTCAAACTTTACATATTTGTTACTCACCTGGAGTATTGCCGTGAGAGTGAGTATTGCCTATCGCCATCGGCGACCGCATCCTTAAGTGCTTCAATACTGTCCACAAACTGGGCTCCAGCGGCTTGGCCGCTGTTTGGCTGGCGCGGGAGAGGGACAGCAGGCTCCCTGTCGTGCTCAAAGTTGTCGCTACCGACCATCTAAGGACCATTGGCTACGCCCTCGAAAGCCGAGATCCGGAACACGTGGCTCCGAGTCGGGTGGGACTTGCGTGCGTTGGGAGACGACTAGCCGCAGCGAGAGATCGCTTTTGCTCAAACTCGCAAGTCTTCTGGCATGATGCGACGACGGGTGGTTGCGAAGTAGATGCTCCGTAGGCTGTACCCCTGTCCTTCCCGCGACTCTCTTCCGATGGAATGAATGGAGGGGTTAGACAGGGATCAGCAAGAACTGTGCTTAATAAAGACGGTAAATGATCCATACTAGCCCTTTGAACGCTCCGAACAACGCGAACATGCTACGGTGGTCCAATCCCTTGCGTAATTCATTCAAGGCCTCCCAAGTATTCCAAAGGGTATCAAGAAGACCAGTCAGTACTAGCCATAAATGTCGAGTAACTATCAAAATGATGCCAGAGAATGGAGGACCCCCAATGGTAGTACACATAGCGTGGCCTCGTCCTCGTCAGACCGAGCACATGCGTGTTCCCGCAGCGGCCCCTTCATGCTCGCCACCACAACCTTGCCAAGTGGGTTTGAGAAGAAAGCGAGAGACAAGGACATGTTCCGGATGCCTACTACGGGCAAGTCGCGGGTGTGCTTCATGCGTTCCGTACCTCTCGGTGGCGTCTCCAGCGTACCGATCCTCAGTGGAGACTTCCCTGTGTCGAAGTCTGCCTTTAGTTGTGTTCCATGTCAGACATCTAGCATGAGCATATCCTCTCTCGTCCTAGATTGGAATCCGGGACATCCCTTGGCGGTAGGTGCAAGTCGTGGCGACGGGCCACTAACTAGGAACTGAAGGTCCTTTACACCTCCTTATAGCCAATCCCGTGGCAGGAATGCCTACCAAGTGTCTTGCAAATATATCGGCGCCCGTAAAATCATTCGCCCGCCCATCCCAGGAGAGTGTGGCCACGCGATCTCATCGGTCATTCTTTCTTGCCCAGCACACCTGACAACCAATGGATGGTGCAGGTGGAGTCTCATTCTGTCGCTCGACACCCGCACATGACTATTGGGATGTTCTAGAAACCCAGGCGTCTTCAGAAAGAGAGCTAGTCTATGTTTCCATCCAAAAAATACCGCGACGTACTGCACCTCCACCATTCGGACGGCTTCAACGGCAGCTAGCATCTCAAACACGCAAGTATCAAGCCGATGTGGCACGAAGGGAGGCAAGGTGGAAGGGGACACCATCACGCAATACGCACTGCCGCTGGGGCTAAAGAGGATGGGACCTGCCCACATCATATTTCGGGCGGTGCCCGGATGGCTGCTTGAGTAGGCGTGATGGACTTGTATTGAAGCGCCTAAGAACATGATAGACAGAGGAGAGGCTTCTTGGGCAAGATACTAACCAAAGGTTGGTTGTGTTCTACATGTGGTGAAATGAGCGTTGTTGACATCGGAAAGGACTCGAAAGTGGGCTAGTACGAGGCTTCAAGAGGCAGGTTTCTGGGCAGAATCTTACGATGAACTGGCAAAGATTCAAGCTTTGCAAGGCTACAATTTCTCGTTCATCAAGACGCATGAGTTGGCCTTGGAGAGCGGGTTCCAGTACTGGTATCTACATTTATTGCCCACCTGATTGACTTCCATTCAAAGAAAATGATTCATGGTTATTTTTGGGTGTTTCCTCAACCTCCCCGGTGTTCAATCTGCCACTTCTCTCTGGCCTTGAACATGGAAAACCCACTCGGCAGCAAAGAATCACTGCCACGCAGAGGGTGACATTCCACTAAAATGCCTATCTTGTTATGTATATCCACTATACTTCCTGTTCTTCGATCACCCGACAAGGATGCGGCGGGCGAGCATATGTGGTGCGACCTGTCCCCTCCCTCGGGCGGACGTAGATGCGAGGGCATGGAGGGATGGAAGTGTATAGTGACACTGCACATCCGTTACACTACGGGCGCCACCACGGGGTGCCCAGCAACCGGATCTGTGAAGTGGCTGGCTTTGCCGAAGAAAGCTAATGAAAATAGCTGCTCTCGCGGTGTCGACGTTTCCCGGAGCCGCATGAGAAAGCTCGGGTCAGTAAGGGGGGGCATAGATCGAAACGAAAGGTCGGCTTTAAAGCAACCTACTCACTAAACCCTGAAGCTTGAACAATTTCTAAAAATTAAATAAATTGTAAGATGGTTCAAACTCGACAGTAAATTCGCACATAACTCAAGCTACGAACTTGTATCCATGGACTGTATCAACGATGTATTCATACCTTGTGGGTACGCAGAGCTATCGAACGGGATATCTAAATCGGGTTACCCTGGCTTGAACCTTGGGAAACGGAGGAGGGGAACAATGTTCTTTCCAATCAAGCTGTATCGTTCCACCTACCTCGAGCCTCCTTCTGCCCGGCCAATATTCGGATTATCCGAGTAAAATATTAGATTCGTGAATGGGGAAGAGGATTGACCGGATATGCCGTCGTTCTTAAAGACTATACCGTTCAGAGGCCCTCTCATAACAACACAATATCACTTGATAATGGGAGTGTCTGGTTGTGTGGGCTTCCGAGGCTAGATCGGGTGTCTACTCGAGGAATACTGGGAGGCACATAAATGACGAAAAACTAAACGTACGAGCCTCTACGGGCTTTCTTGGTCTACCCTGACTTGTTCCCGTGGAGCAATCGGTTCGGCCATGCCAAAATTAACACAGAAAGAGAAAAACATATATGGAGTTTGGATATATTTCAGAGGCAGTGGTCCTATCAGCAAAGCCAAGACGCCCGCAGCTCTGGCTCCGCTTCTTTGGTAACCTTCTCTATCAACCCAACTTCGAAAGGTGATCACTATTACCACTACTAACTAGTACCACCACTACTCCAAGGTATGCATCTCGCAATACTAGAACTGCGCAGCACACCCGGGATCTCGGCAGCCGCATGCCGCGATAGATTCAATTGCCCGATAGGTCCCAGCCGTGTGGGGACGGCACTGACTGTCGTCGATCATTCGTGCGGGTGTCAACTTCCTTGGGAAACCTATTAGCCTGTTCACGCCCTCCTTTTTGACCAATATCAGAAGAACACAAGAAAAAAACTCGATGCTACAGGTAGTACTACCAAGCAAGAGGGGAAAAGGAGACAACCCGGATAGCCGGCTGGGCATCGGCTTCTGGAAAATTGCTCGCAATCTTTTTCAACCTTCCGAAACGTTCGATGAGTTTTCTAGCGTCTCGCGGTAAAATCTGCAAATATATGGGCATGAAGACTTAGGTACCTTGCATAGAGCAGGAAGGAGAAAATGTTGACCAGCACAAAGGTATGTGAGGAGACCGGGAATTGGTAAAATCAGGTCAAGCTACGCGTCGTGATACGGTAGGGAGCACGGATAGAAAGCTCACATGACCTACTACAATCTGCCTGTCGGTAGTAGTGCTCGCAGGTTTGAAGTAGCTAGCGCGCCTGCACCCTCAAACCGACAGGACAGAATAATTCTGATTGATGTTTGCCTTTCTCCGTGCTCGCTCGGAGTGAGTATCCTTATCCCAATACTAACAGAATAGAAAAGGCTGTAGACGTTGTGAAGGGGATGCTCAGCAACGGGAACTTCCTTCTTGAGACGCCCCGTGCATCGGAGGATAATCACGCATTGCAAACGCGTTCCAGTACCCGCCTGTTTGGAAGGCATGAAAATCGGCACGGCATGTTGAGAACGCCTCCCACGCATGGGCATGTGGGTAAGGTCAATCACCTGTTCGTCCGGCTTCTGTGGTAGTTTGTTTCGCTTGATTGTCAATCCCTTTCTGCTGCTTTGGGACTCGTCAAGCTCCAAACCCCACCAGAAAGCAAAATAGAAGTTAGTTAAAAAAAATCGCCGCGTCACGACCAGTTGAACCGAACTCTTGGAGGCAGGCTTTCGATGGTAGTGGAAACTCTGTCATCGCGCGCAGGGAAGGCTGCGAGCCTGGAACTTACCCGCTTCTTCGCCACTTCGTTCCGATCTGATCGAGTCCACATCATTGGACGCGAGACGAGTCAGATGCTTGACTGGCTGAGCCTATGACCCTGCTTCAGCATCTTACCCGTCACGGCAGTTGTATTCCGGCCTAACCTTCGACCTCCCTCCGCCGTGTCGCCGGTTTCTCCAAGCCAGACTGGCGCATTGGTTCCTTGATTGTGCCGGACTCGTACATGGCCAGGTGCGAAGAGCTTACGAACAAAAATGGAAGTCTGTTGGTTGCAAGTTCCTGCAAGGCAACCGGCCTCTGACTATTTCCGTTCAAACTCTATTGGTCCCATTCATGATTCGATCCCAGCTGTACCCAGCCCGTCGGGAACTGGAAGGGAGGGGAAGGGGGAGGCCGTTTTGCGTCTCTATTTCACACTTGAACCCAATTTGTCGGGCGCGAAGGATGACGGCAGATACGAAAAAGGTACAGCACCCATTCGATTGTGGTCCATCCACTCGGTAACGAAAGCCCAGAGTCCAGCCAGCGAGCTATCTCGAAATAAAGACGGGTTGCGCGGTCGCCCTTCATGCGTCCACTTTCTTGTCATGTCGGGACCGAGGGGCACCGTCGCTTAATATGGAGACGATGCTTCGTGCATTGTCGAGCGGGCGGCGCTTGAATTTGCAGCAATGTGGAGCTACGTTTTCTGTGTCACCGAAGACGGTATTGACTCTTTCTCGCTGTAGAACTGATCAGTCTTGCTGGAGCTCGAAGCCGTCTTCGTTAAGGCCGGTGGTGCGATGATATTTTGCGAGATGACAACTGAACCGTGAGGTAAGGCAAGACTGATTCATGGCTCTAAGCCTAGCGTCCTGATTGCCCTAAGCCAAGCTCGGCGCAGCCTCGTCCCCGTATGGAGACGCATGTCGTTGCCTACGAACCCTGTAGGTTTTTGTGATTCGCCGTTCCTAGGAAGAAATCAGACTTCCGAAGGCACTCTCCACAGGGCCCTGAATTCCTCCGTGTTGGTCCATATGCGTGGGCAGTAGGCATTTACGTGCCGAGACATGTCGGCACGAATTCGAAGCGCATTGACAAGGAGGCTTAAATGACCACCACTAGCGTCACGGGCGCCTAATGTAAAATCTGCGTTGACCACATAAGATGGCGATTGAACATGATTTTAGTTTTGCTGGCAGCCTGCGGCTTTAGATATGGGAGCAAACAATGTCGGTGCAAACGAGGTGGGTGAGGCATAGTTATGATGGCGGCGTTCTTCCTTGCATGGCCGACTTCAAGATCGTTCGAGTTGATTGCCTTTGAGAGGTCGACAGAAGCTTGCCCGCGTATGCATTGCAGCATTGCAGCGAGCATCGCCGATACTAAAGGGCTAGATCCCTGCCCTGGTTGATTCGGCTCTCGCGACTGGGTCAAAGGCGCCGAATTCAAAAAGTTCCTGTCGTCTTCCTTCAATTCCCTCATCTACCACGGCAGGGACTGGTCGTTCGTCCAAAGTACTCCGTGCAAATAAAATCGCAATACACGGTACAAAGCGGGCGCTCAGAATCTCCTTCCGCACGGCAAGCCCACTTTCTGTTCCTTGGCTGACAGGCCACGGGGAGGGTCCGTAAGGGGTTCTCTCCTTCTCAACACACAGAGAAGGTTAAGCGAACTGTGGCGCTCCGGACCGCATGGCTCGTGCCCTGGAAAATGGTGCCTCGAAAAAGAAAGGATAACTCCTCCATAGCATGGGAGGTCGCACGCTCGCTCCATCCGCGTTCCGACAATGGCTCTGGAACTGCGACGGTCTGGAGAAAGCTAGGTGAGCTTTGATGCGGAGGCAGATCGCAGAATGAGAAGTGTCGATTTGTGACCTCGCAACAAGGGCAAAAAGCCTGTCGCCTTTTGATGTGGGTAGAAGTTTTCCGCAACGTGCCTTGATCCGTCAAACATTCTCTCGGTGACAGCGATGAAAGCCTTCCCTGGCATGCTCTGTGGCCCGCTTATGTCCGCTAACTAGTCTCTGGTCCTCGAGTAAACACCCCAAAAAAAACCAATAGGAATCGCGAAGGCCATGCGCCACTTGCAATGGATTGCGCAGG
>Ga0247774_1000377_pt1 | contig 21976 bp, 10 predicted proteins | sample UWRJL001104B6_FD_179933 | JGI IMG/M metagenome (GOLD analysis project Ga0247774, IMG submission 179933) | Plant litter microbial communities from Arlington Agricultural Research Station in Wisconsin, United States - UWRJ-L001-104B-6 | ecosystem: Environmental > Terrestrial > Plant litter >... | reverse complement strand
CCGGTTCGTGGAGCAGGGCATAAAGGAAATCGTTCGCGCAAACTCCACCATCAAAAGCGATGTGGAAAGCCGGTTTTTCCTTAGGTGGGTAGAGTTCGTCATCGGTTGAAGCATCCCTTTCACTAATTGTAGGCCCAGGTTCACCGACATCCGTGTGGGCATGCCCAAGAGGGCCGACTTCGTGGACCATCCTGCCAAGAGGGATATTACCCCCATGGAATGCCGGCTTCGCGACATGACCTACGCAGCTCCCATCTATGTTGATGTCTCCTGGATTCGTGATCGGACAGAAATCATCAGGAAGGACGTACCACTCGGTCGGATGCCGGTTATGCTTCGAAGCTCCAAATGCCGACTCAGCGGGGCAACGAATTCTCAAATGGAAGCCATGAACGAATGCCCACTTGACCCCGGTGGCTACTTTATCGTCCATGGCACGGAGAAGGTCATTCTTATCCAGGAGCAACTCAGCAAAAATCGCGTCATCGTGGAGGCAGATGAGAAGAACCAAACCATCCAAGCATCGGTCCACAGCTCCACGCACGAGCGCAAAACGAAGACGTATGTCAAGCTGAAGAAGGGCCGTCTCTACGTCACCCACAACTCTCTCACCGAGGATATTCCCATTGTCGTTTTTCTCAAAGCCCTGGGTGGGCTGTCGGACGACGATCTCCGTCACGTGATTGCTGGCGACGAAATCTCAGACCAAGAGGAAATACAAATCAACTTTGAAGAATGCGCCAACTTGGGTATCCACGACCGAACTGAAGCTCTGGAGTACATCGGTTCTCGAGTCAGAATGGGTGCCGGGAGCAGGAGGCCGACGGGTAACTGGACCATGGGAGGGGGGCGCCGCAATCTTATCGACGAGGCCATGGATGCCATCAGCAACGTCATTATCGGCCATGTTCCCTTGGATCAAGATTCCCCTACAAAGTCTGTTTATATCGCCCTGATGGCGCGGCGAGTTCTCCTCGCTGCCCGAGACCCAAAGCAAGCCGACGACCGCGACTTTGTTGGAAACAAGCGATTCGAGCTGGCAGGACAGATGTTGGCTCTTTTATTTGAGGATCTCTTCAAGAATTTTACCAAGAATGTCAGGGAAGGCATAGACAAGTTTCTCAAGAAACAAAACCAAGCTGTCGCTTTGGACCCGCCTAACATCATTCGGACCTTCTCAGGCGCTATTGGACAAGGGCTCAACCGCGCCATTCAGACGGGAAACTGGAATATCAAACGATTTGGCATGCACAAGGTCGGCGTGTCGCATGTTCTCAGCCGTCTTAGCTACATCGCCGCCCTCGGCATGATGACTCGTATTAACAGCCAGTTCGAAAAGTCACGCAAAGTCAGCGGTCCCCGTGCGTTGCAGACATCGCAATGGGGAATGCTCTGTCCATCTGATACACCTGAAGGAGAAGCCTGCGGCTTGGTGAAGAATCTCGCCTTGATGACACACATCACAACGAACGTCGACGAGAAGCCTGTCATTCGGCGTCTCTTAGACCGCTGCGGCGTTGAGGAGTTCCGGTGTCCCATCGAAGCCGACATCCATAGGGCCAAATATTTCGTGTATGTCAACGGCACTGCCATCGGCGTCACGAGCGACGGCGAACAACTGGCGGCAGCGATCCGGCGGACAAGAAGATGCGGAGACTTACCCCCTTTCATCAGCGTCCATTTGAACCCGCAATATCGTGCTGTCCACATTGCTACCGACGAGGGTCGCATCTGTCGGCCGTACATCATTGTCACGAATGGGAAGTCTAGGCTGAAGGAGGAACATCTCCGGCTGCTGCAACTAGGCAAAGTCGGATTTGATCAATTCCTTCAGAGCGGTATCGTCGAGTATCTCGATGTCAACGAAGAAAACGATACCCTAATTGCCGTCTCCGAGGACGAGATTGAGTTGGCTACGACGCACATGGAAATTGAGCCGTTTACCATCCTCGGTGCCGTCGCTGGTCTTATTCCCTTCCCCCACCACAACCAGTCGCCTCGCAACACATACCAGTGCGCCATGGGTAAGCAGGCCATCGGGGCCATTGCCTATAATCAGTTCAACCGCATCGATACCCTCCTCTATACTCTCGTCTACCCTCAGCGCCCCATGGTCATCACCAAGACCATCCAGCTTGTTCACTATGATAAGCTGCCAGCCGGCCAAAACGCCACCGTGGTGGTTATGTCGTACTCGGGCTACGACATTGAAGACGCCCTCGTGCTCAACAAGGCGTCATGCGATCGTGGCTTCGGGAGATGCCAGGTGTTCCGAAAGCACACGACCGAGTTGATGAAGTATGCAAACGGCCGGAAGGAGATTCTGGGGAAGCCTTCTCTCGATGATGAAGTCAACTCTTCTCGGAAAGACAAATGGAATGCCCTGGATGACGACGGCCTTCCGGTCGTCGGCTACCAAGTCAAGAGCGGTGAAACGCTAATCATGAAGAAGACGCCCATCGACTCGACAACAACGGGCATTGGCCTGGACCGTGGTCCAAGCGACTATCGCGACTCTTCCATCACCTATCGCATTGCCGACCCCAGCTACATCGACAAGGTTCAACTCTCGTACACGGAAAAGGAGACGCAGATCATCAAAGTCCAAACTCGGCAGACGCGCCGGCCAGAGATTGGAGACAAGTTCTCGTCCCGACACGGGCAGAAAGGCGTGGTGGGAATCATCGTGGACCAGGAAGACCTGCCCTTCTCCGACGAGGGCGTGGTGCCCGACATCATCATGAACCCCCACGGTTTCCCCTCGCGCATGACGGTCGGCAAGCTTCTGGAATGCCTCACAGGCAAGGCGGCTGTCGTCGAGGGGCGCAAGGACTACGGCTTCGGCGACGCCTTCCGGTCACATCCTGTCGAGGAGATGGGCCGCGTCCTCGTCGAGCACGGCTTCTCGTGGGAGGGCAAGGACTATTTTACTTCGGGCATCACAGGAGAGCCCCTCGAGGCCTACATCTTCAATGGCCCGATCTACTACCAGCGCCTCAAGCACATGGTGCAAGACAAGATGCATTCCCGATCGCGAGGCCCCAAGGCCATCCTTACACGGCAGCCCACCGAAGGTCGAGCGCGAGACGGCGGTTTGCGCCTGGGAGAGATGGAACGCGACTGCCTTATCGCCTACGGCGCCTCCCAGCTGCTGATCGAGCGGCTGATGACGAGCTCCGACGCGACGGAGATTGACATTTGCGAGAGGTGTGGTCTTTTTGGGTACAAGGGTTACTGCAACACCTGCAACGGAACCACGAGCGTGACAAGGGTGACGATGCCGTATGCGGCCAAGCTGCTTTTCCAGGAGCTTATTAGCATGAATGTTGGCGTCAGGATTGCACTTGAGGATCAGTTCCCGCATCCGACGAAGGGCCTTGCCCGCCGGTAGTGTCATCAGTTAGCGGTAGCATTGGGGAATAGGATCTACCCTATGGCATTAGGGGAATCCCGTCCCCGCAATAGAAATCCGAACGACTGACGGACGATGCCCAAGTGCACATTTCCTTGATCTTCCTTCCCAATCCAGACCACTACAGAACGTATCGCATGTCTATGCAGACCTGATCCTTCAAATCCGGGCCTAGAGCAGCAATGAATTGTGCAATCTTTGTTTTGAAATGCGGCCATTCATCGATCCCATGGTCTGCCCAGCCCCTGAACCTGGACACCTCATATGTGACTTGGCGGCCAAGATGAGCCGTGACATGATCCAGATCGACAACAGACATGTCTTCCACATTTGACACCCCTGGCATATTCTTCTTCCACAATGACTCGCCCTCGTCGTCCGAGTCGTCTTCATCTGCTACTACGCCTACATCCGCATCTTCGTCTCCCTCATCCTCCCCCGGATCCACATTCATCCGACCCGATCCCTGGGCCTCTTGTTGTGCTGACAACCCGGCTCCGGCCACTTCTGTGGTACCCAAGCTGGCCCTCCTCCCACTGATGCTGACATAGTGCTCCTTCTCCATGAGCTCCAGGAGGCTGCCATCGAGCGGGCTCCACAGCAATGTTTCGGGGTCCAAGATCTCCTGCGGGGTGTAGTCTGCCTTATATCGCATCTTGGGGCATCTTGGAATATAGTACCCCGGATACCACCACTCGTATCCATCTTCCAATGCCATGGCTATTTCCCGCATTGCGCCAACCTTCCCCGGCGAAAGCTTGTGTATGGATTCGTGATAGAAGAAATATACGGAACTGACTGCCGACGGGAGGAGGTCCAGCACCGCAACGGCGACAAGGACGCCATCCAGTCGATAACACTGATGAAAGGAGCCCAGCCGTCTCTTCTTGCCGTCCGCTCCAGTGATGGAGGACCTTTCAAGCGGGGATTCGCAGAGGAATCGAATGAAGCCATTACGAGATATCTGGTCTGGCTCCTCTTTGTGCACTATGCGCTGGTAATTTTCGAACACTTTGTACTTCTCATCCGTGCACGAGTCTTCCTCGAGGGTAACGGCCAAGGTGTGGCTTGGCTGCGGGGGCGTTTTTAACGAAGATGCCTCGGCCTCGTGAACCCTCTTGACAATATCAAATTCATTGGCTCTCTTCTTGGTCTCAGCTCGCGATCGAGGGTACAAGCGGGTCGCCTCACGGGTATAGTCAGCCCCAATGACATAATTGTTGAAACGGTTGACAGCCTGCCGCTGGTCTTTGGCGGGACGGAAATTGGCTGCGCTGACACGGACCGTGTAGTGTGGGCAACAAGATCTCCTGGGATCTGGGCGGTACAGGATTTTTCCAGAACGCCTCCAGGTGTGATCTAGAAGACTCTCATAGAAGTCCGGAGTCAAGGATGCCGCCGTCGCATAGTAAGAATAGCCTGTAGTCGACCGATGTGAGTTAGCTTCTCCGTCAGTCTGGGGGTGGCTGCTGCGTGCTAGTCTCAGCTCGGCACCTAGATCCTGATAACACGCGACTCGGGACCGAGACCACGGGTTCAGAGAAAGCACAGAGGACCCTAGACGGCGGGGGGAGGGGGGGGGGAGGCAAGGGGGGATCGGCGTGGGGGTCGTTGCGAGCAGACGACGCAAGGCGAGAGAACCGACATGCTGGCGGTTCCACCCTCACGTAAGTCCAGCCTGCTTGGCCCAGTCCTTGGGGGCGTGGAGGGAAGGGCAAAAAGGAAAGGGCTCTTTCACGTTTTGACTGACTCTGATTCGCCGCGGAGCCCGTTCTTCCGCTGCTCGTACAGTAGCCGCAGCTCTTGTTGATGCTGTAACCTGAATAAACGTGTTAGCGGCCGCTCAGGACAAACCCCACATCAAGCAAGCGGTATGGATTACCAAATACAAAACCCATCAGTTGTCATATGACTATGTAAACGTGTCCGAGTAACTCTCGAGGCTGGAAGGCTAGAACACAGGCGGCGTCTAGGATGATGCACGTGATTTGATAGAGGATTCTAAGTGATCATGGATGAGTGCAAGAGTCTTCAACAACTCTGGATTTCCGTTGTCCGCTTGGACTTGCCCGACCTCGACGACATCCTGTAGGGCAGCGCTTGGGACACCCGATGCACCATCATTATTGCGCATGATACGGCACTTGCCACAGATTTATCAGCTCCATTGGGAATGTCGTTCCAGTCTCTGCCAACCTAGAAGCCGCGCCATGTGTAGATGATTCGAGAACATCGAATCAAAACAAGCACAAGTGGATACGAGAAAACGAAAATGGGAATGAGGTGCAGTAGAGACTGCAGAAAATGGCAGCAAGAAAAGCTTCAGGCGCCGTGATGTACATGAAAAATATGTGTCAGCGAAATCGGCTAGAGTCTCTAGAGGACTTTTGCTCCGAAAGGCCATGCCGATGATGACAAGTTGGGAGTACGTGTATGAATGAATGCGATGCTGGACGTCCGCATCGATGTTTGATATGGACTAGGTCGTCGAGCCTCGCGCTAAGCCAACGGGAATTCAAGGTAAAACTTTACCAAGAAATCGGAAACAGCCAACAATATGCGGTCGATCTTGCACGGGTCCAAATGGTTGGAGGAGGAAGACAGAAATCGACTCACCAATTGGGGATACAAACGACAATGCAGCGACATGGGGCTGCATGCCAGGCGCGGCCATGGCATTTAACGCACCAGAATGGGCCCGGAATCCACGATAACTGGAGCCGTCGAGGTGCAACTGTGTGTACGAGTTTGTCTAGCGTCAGATGCGCCGCCCGACATGTACAGTTGCCAATCCTCGCTTGCTTTTGTCGCTCCTATTTCTGTCGACAACCAGACTTTGAGGCCTTTCGGTTGAGTGGTGGCCGAGTGTTGGTTACACACGACGCGGTATCGGCATTCTCCTTCAACTTACATTCGCTGCGTCCGGCTTGCAGCGAGTGTGGGTCTTGGTAGGCGACGAGAGGAGCTTCAATTGACATGGGACAATAAGGGCTTGAGAGGCGGCAATGGCTAGCCGCTGGCCGATTTCGTAGCCTCCCGGTTTGATTTCCTCTTGCTGATAAAGAGAGTTAATGTTTTGTGACGGCGGGTCAGATACTCGATGGTTGCCCTACAAAGATGTTGTCCCTGTGACTTAAAGATGAGGCGTTCAAGATGTCGAGGCGTATGAATATTGAGTTATTCGGTTGGGGTCAAGATGGAAGCCCACGAGAATACGCTGGAGGCGAGGAGCAAGTTGCCGTGCTCGACACCAAGACAGGGTAGACAAGGTGATTATGCCGGCTCGGGCTGCGGGGACAACGCATGGGCGACGGAGAGCACCGTTGAAGGAATTCAATGCGGACATAGACCGGGCTTTTGAATCGTGAGGATGGATTGTTTGGATGAAATAATCCGTTGGTGGCGAGGAGTTTGTCCCAACGCGAAAGTTGCCTTTTGCCTGCATACTGGTACATTCCAGGTCGATGAGTGGGCAGCCGGCAAGCACTCAGCGGCAGTGGCAGGAGGGGAGGATCGCGGGGGTGACGCAGACGGCGGCTGGCTTGCACACCTTTCCATCCGGTAGGGAGTCCGGGCAGGCAGGTAGGTATCGAGATAAAGCGTAGAGAGTAGGGTGCCTGAGTGCTTTACGTACTGATTTCATTGCTGTGCAAGCTGTGTTGTCAACTGTAACGGCCCTCATCCTGTCTCCAGCCAGCGGCTTGAGCGGTGCAGCACCCCCCACTCTGAACTTAAACTACCGGAAGAACCGCCCATCCAACTTCCAAACTACGTTCCGCTGATTCAGATGGTGTGTGTGGGCTGCATCGACGTGGATTTTATTTAATTCTATTCGACACTTGCCACCTATCCCAACCCAGCAGCATTCTTTGCATGGTTTCGACCAGCTGTTGAAGGGCCCATCCAGGCGGGTAACTTTTCCCCAACTTCTTCCACATGAAGCTCGCGTCAGCTTTTATTGCCCTTCCCAGTGTTGAGAAGCAGCGGGGAGCTTTCTTTCCGAGACGTGAAGGTCTCATAATTATCGAGAAGCTATGGAATGATTACGTAGCAGTTTATGAGAGCCATGTAGGGCTCACGGAGGGATACTTGTATAGCAATCATCCCTTCCACAAGCATCTTGACAAGCCTCATACCACACCGCCAATGTTCAGAGAGTCATACAGCCCCAACCTTGAACGAGCGAACCAGATACAGTCTAGCCAGAATACTTCCCAATGCGACATAGACTAATCCGACCTATTCCGAGGTCATGCTTGTGACAGTTACGTCGCAGCTGAAAAGGATCTTGTCGTTTTTCAGGTATCATTAGCAAGAAAACGCACATATTTTTCTGAGATTAGCGGGCTCCTCAGAAGATTGCCATGGTCCCCTTGCGAGGTCTCGAGCTGAAGGCCCTGGATTCCTATTAGCTGTGTACACCTCATCAAGGTGGAAATTGCAAAGCTTCTTTCCCTTCCAGCCGCTCTGCATGGAAGCTTCCATCTTGGAGGACCTTAGAATGGTTCGGCAATAGATGGGCTGTTACAGTTTCCAAGTGGCAGCTATTTTTCGTGTAGTTCCTGCAGCTTAAAAGTCCCTTCAGACGTGAGATGACTTGGGGCTTTTCAGTTTCATTTTCGACTGTTACCGCTAAATCCCTTTGAAACAAGACCTTTGAAATTCCCGTTTAAACTTTAACGTTCAAGTCAACCACACTTGAAGGTGCTGCTGGCCGGCACGATAGTTCCCGTCCCCAAAAGCGATCTAGCTACTGCCTCCAGGTAGATGCTCGGCGGCTTTTTTAAGCGAGCTATCTTTATATTTGACACTGTTTCCTGCAGCAGGCTCGTCGTCCGGGTACATCGAACGAATCTTCTTCAAAACGATGATCGCTACAGAGGCATGACACCGTTCTACCACTGGCGAATGACAGCTCCGAAACAAAGTGCAAGCTTTCACCGGATTGACTAGATTGAGAGATGGCTCCCACTTGCATAGAATTCCCTTTCCATCCCGGCCATTTCATGGTAGAATTTGTTTAGGCACACACCAGCTCCTTTGTGTTCCTCCGGACCTGTCGCGAAGCACTCCACATCGAATGTCATCCGCAATCCCCATGCCTGGCATGACCCTCCCACGCTCACCAAGCCCGCCAGGCACCCAAAGGCCAAACCCCAGAGAGTCAGAGCCACAACCCGTTTTTGCGTGCTTGCTTGCGTAAATCTTCTCACCCTACCTACCTCATGTCACGCGCACACCCCCCCGCGGCGTTGTTGCGTCTGTCTAGCCTGCCCATGTGTTTCCCGAAGCTTGATGTACAAATTGGAGGCTAAAAAAAAAAAACCTGGGCCCGCGGATGCTGCTTCAAGGTTCTTCTCCACGGACGCCGCTTGCTTCTGCTGGTTACTTCCGGTCGCAGCGGATGGGCGGAAATTTCGGTCCCCCTGTTCATAGTTGCCCCCAAGCCGGATTCACTCGTAGCGCAAGAGCGAGTCCAGCCCCAAACAGACTCTATTTCCTGTACAAGTATATAATCCCTCGCATGACTTTTCTGTGAGTCTGCCCCTCCCCCAGATTATTATGGATCGACACGGACAACAGGACCTCACTCGGTCCTCGGGCCAGTCTTCATATAGCTTACAGGCTTGCTTCTTACCACAATCCCAATTCTTGTTTCTACATTTCATTTCGCCTCTTATGCTGCTTCCTTCTCTCTGTAGCATCTCAATTCCAATTTGAAAACCCATACCGAGTATTATTTCCACTTGGACACACCAAACAGCGTCCGTTCTCTCCGCCCGCCGCGTCCGAAAACACATTACAAGGCCAGGAAGTGGCCTGTGTTGAAATTGGAGCTTCTGGCTGCCTTGTTCGTTGTACGCCTTGCCCCTTCTGCTACCCGAAAGCTCCTAGGAAGCTCCGAGCTTGCGCTGGACACAGTGGAGCCTACCGTCCTCGAAAAGAGTAGAGCGTTTGCCGCTGCCCCTCAAGTTCTTTCCCAGCGGCTAGCCCTCCCAGGCCACGGCGTTGTCATCAGCTCAGAGATACGGGCTCTCAGAAGCAATTTTGTTGTTCGGGCTCGATTCAATTTCGTTATTCGGCTTCTCCATTCCCAGCCCTCTTTCTATTTCGAGGCTCTATTGAATTCGGCGGGTGCCAGCCAAACTCCGAGGCTCACCCGAGGCTACACTAAAAAAAGCTAAATTCAGTGCTCGGCGGCAGCTACCTCAGTGACGGCGGGCGAAACCCATGGCCCTGAAGACCGAAATCCACACTGAATCAGCCGCTCCTTGGTGCTGAAAATCCACGACGAAGCCAACCACGCGAGAGTTGCCAGGACCAATTTCAACGTCAGAGAAGGGTCTCCGAAACTTCACAAAACGATCGCGATCATGGTTCCTAAACGAAAGTAACCAGAGTTTCAGACCCTCGTTGCGAGCCACCTTGGTCGACAAGCTTTTCCCCTCGACCAAACTGCAAGCTTGCGCAGAACCCCCCCCCAAGCTCCCAGTAGCTGAGCGGTTCGCCCCCTCGACAGCCACACCCAGTGCCTGTTCCTGTTCCTGCACCTGCACCACCATTCAACTTGACAAGACCTTTCAAGCCCTTGGACAAGTCTGGGCTCACAATGGCCAGCTCTAGCTCTAGCCGAGCCACGGAGAGCCGCACAGGGAGGGCCAAGCAACGTGAGCCGCTAACTCCACTTCCTACCACGTACGAGAGCTATGTAGCGCTAATAGACAGGCCGTAGGTTACAACTCCAAGGGAGAACGCCTTGTTGCCGGAGTGGTTCCCCTCACGGAAGATCGAAATTACGTGTTGATGATTCAGTCGACGAGGAGAAAAGGGTGGGTGCTGCCCAAGGGAGGATGGGAGTCGGACGAGGATTGCACCCAGGCTGCAGAGCGGGAGGCGTGGGAGGAAGCCGGGATTACGATCCAGATCGATTACGACCTCGGCGACATTCCAGAGACCCGACCTCCCAAGTCCTCTTCCAAGGACAGATCACTTTATAGATTCTATGAAGCGACTGTCATCAAAGAGGAAGATAATTGGCCAGAAAAGCACAAGCGCGAGCGCCAGTGGTTCACTTTTTCCCAGGCTTGGGAGGCATTGTCTTCTCGACCGGAACTCCAGGAGGCGCTGAAGAGATCGACAATGAAGAGATGAGAGAGCAGAGACGGCCTGGGGACGGCGAACCATGGCCAGTTTGCGTCAGTTGCATTGAACAGCTTCTCAGTTCCTGATGTTTTCGACTGTTCTTTCCGTTCGACACCATAGACGATAACCTTCTATTGTTTGCATCATCTCTTCTTCAACCTCGACTTACCAGCCGAGCAACCATTTTACCATGAAAGAAGCGTCAACCAAAACAGGTGGCTTTGGGTAGGCTCCAGACCTCCCTCTTCAGCTTTTCTTCAGTCAACCGGGAACGACATCAACATGCATCAGGCCTAAGGAGTTGGTGGCAAGCCTTGAATTTTTTTCTTTCTGTCTCCTGTGATAGAGCTGGGGTTTCTCATTTTTTGTCAGAAACGGGAACTGGAGGTTTACCTTCCTGGGAGGGAAAATAAAACATGGCCGCATTGTTCTCTGCTCTTCAGAGCTCGCTTGGGTGGCATAGCATCTTCCCTTTACATTGTGGTGTTTCCTAAATTGATATTGAAACCAAGGTTATCAAGGACGCTACAGGAAAATTCGGAGAGAGGATATTGTTTGGATTTAGAAAATCCGGTCATACTGAAGAAGGCGATAGCCTCATGAAACAGCGGATATCTGGTAGTTCCAGTCTGATTTGATTATATGCTCTGTGTCGTTTTTGATGTCGGCAATAAAATTTGGTGCGGGCCTCAATGATCGATACCTTATAGAGTCATAAGGCCAAGACACACTCTGCCGTGAGAATGTAGTCAAATAGAAAGCAGGGATCTTGTAATTCTGGGTTATCAATTACACACCAAGAGGCCCTTTTGAAAAATAGAACGCATTCTTATTGAAATCCAGATTCGCTTTGTCTTTAGATGTATGTAGGGAACGTTGTGTGATCACATGTCATCACCCAGCATCAAGGCTTCCACGTGCTGCATCTTAAGATGAAGCATATAGATTCAAGTGACATCATTGTTGGATCTTGAGAAGCAAACACACCTGTTTCTTGGAGGAGTTCCTCCGCAGATTGTGTAAGCTCACATATCTCACCAACTCATTTTAGAAGTCATAGTTACATGGCTGGAAGGCAACTTCTTTTTTTTGGGGGGGGGAGGGTTAGCTCATCCTACCTAGCGGGGTGGCCCCACCTGAGCTTGCTGCCCCTCACTGTTAACAAGGACCTCAGCTCGTCGGGAAGGCTACCGCCTCACCACATAGGTGTGCACAATCATGGCCCGCTACTAGCCGCTGCTCTGACCCTCTGCAAGTCAAAAAATAGTCAAAGTAGGTGATCACGTGTCTATCGCAATGGTTTTTGGTCCGGATAATTTCTGTACCGCACATGAGTCCCGCAATCATCGAATTGTCGCTTTTCAATGCCGCTTGCGACGAGATCGGTCGCCAAAGCATGCACTTTTGTTTACCAGGCCAGCTTTCAAGCTGGACAACGAAGAATTTGATTTTTATTTCAGGTTGTTCTTTAAAAATCAAGGCCCAATAGATTTTACCCACTCCTTGAACAGATTCCAGTTGGAAGGGTTCACACCCCACTGGACGCCTGCCATTTCATCGCGCGTCTGACTTACCCAACCTCACACCTACCGCGTCCTATCGCGTCCTCGATGGACCACGAACAAAATCTAATACCCTACCACCCCCAACAAATCGAATACAAAGAAATCCACAGATCGACATAAATGGAAAACTTGTCGATCCAAGACCCCGGCCCTCCAGGCCAACAGCCGGCGCAACAAATGGGTCGCGGGATCCCCCCCGAAGGCCCGATAACTCCACAGCCCCCTCCTCAGCTTCCGCCGCAGATGTTCACTACTGCCGCGCAGCTACTAGACCTCACAGACAGTAAGAATCGAGCCGTTCGAGGAAGGCAGGCCGGCGCGCGATAGCTTTGGAAGGACGTATTGTTAACTAAGCCTTTTGCTGCCCTTTTCAGAAAAGTTGATGGTTTCGCTGAGGGATGGGAGGAAGTTGATTGGGGTGCTGAGGAGCTGGGATCAGTTTGGTGAGTGGGAGTTTCTGCTATTCCTTGCCCCTCAATGGAGCATATAAGCTTTCCTGGCGCCTCCATTTCTCAGACTGGGAGTTTTACCTTTTTGAGAGCTGGGATCTTCTAACATTTCGTGTGCCCGCCATAGCCAACATCGTCTTGCAGTCTACCATCGAGCGGATCTTCGTGCCCCCCACAGAAGAGGACGAAAACGCCAGAGGCCTCTACGCCGATATCCCGCTGGGCATCTTTCTCGTTCGCGGCGAGAATGTGCTGCTCCTGGGCGAGCTTGACCTGGACAAGGACGACGAGCCGCCGGCAGGGTACGACCAGGCTGATCTAGATCTAGTGAAGAGGCTGGCCAAGGAGCGAAAGAACGAGGCGAAAACCAAGCACAAGTCAAGGGTGAGCAGGCTCGGCAAGATTGGCTTTGAGGGTGAGAATATGGGCGAGATTCTCTTCTGAATTGGAAGTGAACCCGGTATTTTAGCGTGGCTGCTACATTGGACTCCCCTTCCCGAGATCGGTCGATCTTAAGGGCAGAATATTGTGAAATGCCCTCGACACGATAGGTAGCGGGAAAAGCTGGAAAGGGATATTTACCCAATCGTGGTGGAGATTGGTGGGCGGAGGGGGGAGCCTGGTACCGGTAGACGAATTGATGATGAGTTGACGCCTATTTGGCACAACCAAGTGAACTTACAGCTTCTCACCCTCCCATTTTCGGTTTGATGTCAACACATTGCACCTTCAAGTTCCTGCACCCGAAAGGCAGGTCCAATCAGCTCAGATGCTAGTTTACTAATGGATAGTCGACAACATGTACAGTGAAGGGAAGGATCTCGCCACCGCGGCGGCTCAAGCTTTTTCTTACATCCCGACTACAAATCCCTCCGCAACAGCCGCCCACTCCTCCGGGAAGTGCATCCCCTCGTTCCCATCCCACCCACCCGCCATCATCGCCACCGCGAGCAAGAGAGAACTGGAGCTAGGAAAGTACGGCGTCGGCACCCTCGTCCCGCCCGTCGGATAGCCCGCATCGTCGAACTTGAAGGTCGGGTGCAGGAGGTACTCGGCCGCCAGGTCAACCTTTCCAAGCCTCAGGGCATTCATGGCCAGCATGGGGTAGTCCCACCCAAATGACTGGTCCAGATCCCAGTATTTCCGCACGTGCTCGGCCGTGTTTTCGACCACGGTTAGGTTCAGCTTCGGACCGCTCATGGGTGGCGGGAGGAGGCCGTAGATGCCCGTCATGGCCGGGTGGTCCATGGTCGTGGCGTTGTCGGTCCACATGTTGGGGATCCCCTCGTAGACGGCAAAGGTTCCGTCCACGACGGGGAGGGGAGCGAGGTTATCGCGCACGTGGGTCCATTTTTCGGGCGCTCCGAGACCCTGACGCTCTTTCCACCGGAGGGCAATGTCGAGCCCGAAGCGCCAGTAGGCGAGCTCGAAAGTCGGGTTCATGGTCACCTTGGGGTCCGTGTTCTCCGAGACGGGATACATGGGAGGCCCGAGATCGTAGACTTTCGTAGTCTCGTTCCACCAAGCGAAGGAAGCCATGAAGTCGGCGGTGGCGGTGAGGACTTCGTCCCAGCGCTTCAGGACGGCCTTGGCTGCCTCGGGCTCGGACCCGGTGCGGCGGTGTTCCGTCTCGGCGAAGAACATGGGGTGCGGCTGTTGCCAGATCAGGAGAGAGTTGATCTCACCCGGTGCGTCCTTGAGGTCAGGACCCGTCATCTTGCCCCAGCGGACGCCGTCGTAGCCTTGTTTTTTGGCGCGGTCGCGGGCCGAGTCGAGCATGGATTGGTATAGATGGGAAAGAGAGCGGCTGAGGAGAGGGAAGCGGTCCCAACGGGCGAATTGGAGGGAGTGCCAGAGGTACATTTCGAGCTTTGCGGCGGTTAGACGGAGGTCCATATGGGAACTGTCTGGGAGATGGGTTGCTTACGTGGAATTTGCCAAACCAGCCATTATTGACCAGGCCTGCCAGGCATGTTAAGTCTCGTCTACAAAAGGGGGGCCATGTACGATTGGATCACGTACCAGATTCCTGGGGAGGAAGCCTAGACGCCGAATTAACCGCCACCAAATACTGCGATAAAATCACTCTCCTCTGAATCTCTAGAGCGTCCTCACTCTTGCTGGCTGTCAAATCCAAAAACGCCCCGTTCGACCAATACTCCCTCCACCACTTCTCTGAAGTCTTATTAACTTCTTCGAAAGACGGCAGTGACTCGGGCTTAGTCTCGGCGAACGCCGCCGTCAACAGAAGTTCATCCTGGGGGGTTTTGAGGAGATAGCGGTGTGTCCCTTCCTCTGGCCCTTGAATTTCTGCCTCGCCTTCCCAGGTGAGGAACAAAGAGTACTCCGTCTCTCCGAGGGCATGCTTGATCTCGGCTGTAGACGTCTTCTTATCATCGTCTACAATCAATTTCGTTGTGTGCAGGTCTGTGAGGTTAAAAACTCCGACGAAAGGTGCATTAAACTTGTCATGCGTCGGGTAGGGAAAGTCGAAGAACAGGCCCAAGTTACCCTTTCCCAATGCCTTGGACTCGATACTAATACCAACCGTAGAGGATTCCGGGTGCGCAACTGTCTCCACCGAAATGGCATCGCCGCTGGTGGCGAATTTGGAGGTGGCCCTTCCGGTCCACATGTCGAGAACTTGCGTCTTGTAGTCGAGATCCTCTTCGGATGTGATGGTCTCGTCTGCGAACCACAAGCCAATGTTCCCCAGGTTGAGGCGGTGGGGGTTTTCTCTCAGCCAATTTGCGATCTCGGTATTGGTGTCAGAGGGTTGGTTGTATTCCACCATGCGATCGTGGGTCCACCATTCCACACCCTTGAAATCTAGGAATATAATTAGCATGTTATCTCTCTCACACACTTCCCGGTACTGCAATGACAGTCCAGTTGCTCCCATACGTCGCGCTCCAAGCCCCTGCAAAAGCAGACCAAACAATGACAGCTTTTCTCCCTACTCACCTTCAGGCGACTTCTGGCCCTCCGTCTCCGGCAGTGGAAACTCGTGCCATCCCCATGTCGAGAGCGTCCCAAATGGTTTAAAAGTCTGCAAGCCTGTAACATCGAACCCAAACGCAAAGTCACCGTTCCCCACCTGCAGCGGCGTCTCGTCTGAACTTTGCACCCGATGAGGATTAAACATGCGGACGATCCTCTCCCTGTCTATGGCGGGGCGCTCGGCCGTGGCCCTTGCCGCGAGGGCCCCGAGGCCAATCACATGTAAGTGTAGCATCGTGAGTCGGAAGACTTGGAAAACTTCGCGAAGGGAAATCAGAAAACGAACTGCACCAAGACGACGACTAGATGATGAGACCGGAGAGAAAGTCCCACGCCCCGTACTTCGATCTGAAAAGAATGTGACCGGCGTTCCAATTTTATATAGTATATTCCGATGCCCAATTATATCCCGAAAACGCGGTGCTGGTAGCTCAGTGGAGAGAGACTGGACATTTACCCGGAGGTGCCTGTGGATATGTTCATAGCGGCAGCCCGGAAAGGCGGAGAAGCTGTCGCTTCCCGAAGAGAGACCATTTCCTCCGTCTCGGTTTATGGACTAAAGAAAGTTGGCGCCAAAAAGGAATTGTTTGCCGTAATGGAAACTCTCCAATCACCATCACAAAGTCTCCCGAGTCATTACAGGGTTATGGCTATCGCAACTATTTCTCTCCTCACTTGCATAAACATGCTTCCCAACACCTAACACGTCAACATGATGCCCGCCTAAAACCTTCCAAGGAATTACATGATGTCCCAAACATGATAAGAACTGCAATCTTCATGAAACGCAACTCAAAAAGCTACAAACATTCTATCCCTTTTCTCTTTTGCCGGCCCCTGAACACTCATATCCATCCTCCTCGCATTTTCCACTTAATAATGTTATCCTGTATCGCCACACCTCGCCTCATCTTCATTATTCAAGCTATGGTCCTGCATAGTAAATATCTCCTTTGAAGTAACGGCACTCACATCCATCGCGACAGGATATTTCCACTTCTGCCCATTCGCAATGTTGGAAGCATACACCATCTTCGTAGCGTCACCCATTTCAACCTAAGGCACTACGGTAGCCTCTTGAAGTCTCCCTTCCTTCCAGATCAAGCCAAATGAGAGACTTTTTTGTAAACTGTGCAGCTATCCTAGCCTATTCACTTGTTCGCGCGGTTGAATAACGCCAAAAAAATTGTGGCGGCATTTGTAGAGGTGCAGGCTTGGAACAGGACTGCCACAAGCCCATAGCGGGGCAGCGGTATGTATTACACAGAGCCTCAAATGTTGCCAACTCATCGGATAGGTATCTCTGGAGATGGACAAGCTTGCTGAGTCGGCAGTCGCCATGTCCACCGCCATCGTTGCCGGCTTAGTTGAAAGGATATCCCCGCTGCTTAGCTCGGAGCTTTGGGGGCGGTGGCCGTCTCAAAGCATCGGTAGTCCAGTAAATGATACTTGGTAGAAAAGTTCGGTAGTCTGCTCTAAGGCGTCTCACCTGTATTCCACTTTTTACCAGTGACCATGGGCTACACCAATGAATCGTTTGTTACTCTGCAACCCAGTTATTCAAGTGATATCTGGCAAAACTAAGTGCATTGAGATTTGGACGAGCTGTACAGAGTGGAGTATGAACCGTATCTGCCGCAAAATGACTTAACCTGCATCAAAATCGCCTCTAGGATATCCTGTATCCCAACTGAACTTCGAGAGGGTCGCTGATCTTCGCTTCCTGATACCCAGCCGAATATTGAGAACTTGTCTTCAAGGCTCTCAGCTCCAAAATTCTAGCTGCGCAGCTTCACCCATCCCTCACATGGCCACGTGGCGTCCCTTCTTTCCTTCGATTCTCTGCTCTCCTTCTCCTGGTAGTAGTAGGCTCGGAAGTAGCAGACCAATACTTCGACTGATCAACCTCCCTAGTCACAACCTGCACTGACGGCCATCCGCCTCCGTCACAATCAAAAAATCATCGCCGCCCCCGCCTATGTCATCAGCATCGGCGTCCTCGTAGTCAACATGCCCAAGTGCCACTAAGACGGCTGCCCAACCTGCTTACACACCTCATCTTCACGATCCACTACCCTCTTCTGTCCTACCGATCTCGTCTAGCAACTCTGCACGGCGACTGAAGTCTGCACCAGGATGAAGGATTTCCAACGCTGTTAATAATAGTCTCCTCCCTGCAACGATGTCAGCCATGGCACACCAGAAACTTCCTTTCCAATGTCCGGCGGAGCTGGATCTTAGTCGTGCTCGTGTGGTATTTCAAAGTCATACGGACCGGTGACTGAAATAGCTCTTATATGAATTGCAACTTTCGTGAGATCCTGACCTGCCAAGTAATTCAGAGCCTGTTCAATTTTTGTTGAAAGATTGTCCGCTCGGGTAGCGTATGGCTCCACGTACTGTCTCGATCCAACTCGACACTGTGCTACACACTGTCGATGACATAATCACACCTCTCCCAACACCAACAAATTAACCGAGCCGTCCAATCCCGACCACACCCCAGAGCTCGAAACGACATCAAGCAACATCGCAAATTCGAGGTCTCCCACTTCACCCGTCCATCATCCCCCCTGTTGCCCGATTTCTCGCGGAACCGACGCCCCTAAATCCGATTCGATTCGAAGCAATGCTCTCTCGACAACTCCTCGCCCGGGCGGCCTCCCGGTCAGCCGCTACTCCGCGCGTCGTGCCAGTTCGGACTTTCGCTGCTGCGGCGTCGAGCGAGAGGGTGACGCCGCCGGTTGCGCTGTTTGGGTTGGATGGGACTTATGCCACTGCTTTGGTAAGTGCTATACTGGTCGCGGGGGCAGACTGGCGATTGAATTGGGGGTAATTGGAGGTTCAATTGGAGGTCAATTGGGATGGGATGACATGTCAGAAGCGGGAAGGACGAAGTTGCGGGAAAAAAATATCGATTCCATCCCGACACCTATAGCATCTTCCCCCCCCTCCCACGCCATCGAAGAGAGGAGGAGGACACTTTTTGCGAAGGGGAGGCTCTCTGGATGAATCAATGGACTAAAGACATCAAACAGTACACCGCCGCCGTCAAAACCTCGGCCCTCGACCCGACAGCCAAATCCCTCTCTTCCCTCGGCTCCCTCCTCTCCAGAGACCCCAAGCTCCAAACCATCCTCTCCGCCCCGACCCTGTCTCCCGAAGACAAGGGCGCCATTGTGGCCGAGCTGGTCAAGCAGTGCCAGTCCAACGCGACGCTCAAGAACTTCTTGGAGACGTTGGCCGAGAACAACCGATTGGGTCTGCTGCCGGGCGTGTGCGACAAGTTTGGCGAGCTCATGAGCGCATCCAGGGGAGAAATGGAGATGACGGTTACGAGCGCCCAGCAGTTGGACAACAGGACGTTGCAGAGGCTGGAGACGGCCGTGGCGAAGTCGGCGTATGTTGGCGCTGGGAAGAAGTTGAAGGTTACGAACAAGGTAATCATCTCTTGTATTTTCCATGGCTGTGCTGTACCGCGGCCAGTGGCACAGGCTTGTACCAGCTAACTCTGAAAACCAGGTCAACCCCGATATCGTGGGCGGACTCGTCGTTGAGATTGGGGAGCGAACAATCGATCTCAGCGTTTCTGCGCGTCTCGCCAAGATGAATAAGCTCCTCACCGACACCTTGTAAATGTAGCCATTTCTATGGAAAAGTTACCTTGTTTCCTTTGTTTAGCTCGGGGCTATGTCGAGGGAGTTGGTGTCAAGTAGCTGCAGATGGACGGCATGGTTAGCCTTGCTAGATCAGGTGAGAATCGAGGAGGATCTTAGAGAGAGACAGAATCAACTGTGCATATTGATCCAATAGAGAGACATTCTACTATCCCCCTTCCTGGGTCCCATTATCATGACTAGATCCAAGGAGATGCGGTTCCAAAACGTATCCGTAGATGAGTCATAACTTTTTCCTTTCAAAATACGGGCGTCACGGGCTTCGCAGAGAAGGTACCATTTTCACGTTTTTAGCAACCTATTCTTTCATGCTATAGCCAGTACCGTAGAAAGCATGCCCAGTGATACCTAAAACTCCGCCGAGGATGCCCTAGACTGCTTCGAACATTTCATTCCGATCTACAATGTAGATACCTGGGCCGTGGATCCAGCCGGCTGGGCCGCCGTTTCCGCCGTGTCGGTCGGCATCGCCCATTTGTGGAACGCAAGCGACCGCCTATACCCGTCCATTGCTGCCTGAGCCGTGTAGAAATTCATCGCCTGCCTCGAAGCCGGCGCCAGCCGTGCCGGCATCTCCGTCGACGAGATGGCAGAACGAACCTGAATGATGACGTTCTCCATGGCGGCCGCGGGCGACCAACCCGACGCCGTCAGCAGCTCAATGCAAATGGCCCCCCCGGCTTGGACGTGACCGCCGCCGCCCTCCACGAGGGTGAGGAAGACGGGTCGGACGACGCGGAAGAAAGGCGGGCTGATAGGGAAGTCTCGTCCGAAGCGGACCTCGAGCACGACCGACTTGATGCCTTGCCTTGCCATGTCCTTGGCAAGCGGCAGCGAGGGGTCGAAAGAATGGAGCTCGACGATCCACTGGTACATATTTGTGAGCTTGTCAAGGTCAACGTACCAGCCCATCTCGTGTAGAGGCGTCGTAGCCATTGTCTTGGCCATGGCCATGAGTTGGTGCTGGATCTGGCGCTGACCGTTCATCGACGACCACGACGGCTGGTCCAGCCTCGGGAGCTGCTCCAGATCCAACTCGCCCGGGCGGAATGGTGTTTTGGACGGATCGAGAATGTACGGGCTCGGTTCCTCGCTCTCCTCCACCATAGAACTGGCCATATTCAGGAGCTCCACATCCGAGTCGCAGTCCGCATAGCCGTGATGCAGAGCAGAAGATGGGAATTTGGTCGACGTCGGGGTGGTGGAGGTGCTTCCCATGCTTCGGCGCCATTGAGGTGCCGGAATGTTGAGAGCGGCACCGCCCGGCCCCATGACCGGGTAGTTTACTTGCTGCTGGATGTATTTCACCGTGGGGACTTTTTCGACCACGGTTTTCTCTGTCGAGTATCTGGATACGTCGTTGCCGTACGAGTAATCGAAGGTTCCGGATGGTCCCTGGGTCAACTGGTCGGAAGGAGCGGCGGGGGGAACCAGCAGATAGCGACATTGAATCCAATGGAGCTGGCTAACGACGAAGTACGGGCTGGTAGACACAAACTCTTGAGGACTATTCACAATCTCACAGAGCGCTATTGCGCTTTTAATCGAGATGAGAGAGCCCTTCCAGTCGCTGCTGGCAGCTTGAGGATAGCCAGAATACCCTGAGCTCGTCTCGTACTGCCGCGCAAAGTACACGCCGTTCCCGTATGCGCGACCGTTCACGACGCTCTTGAAATGCAAGCCTTCCCGGATGATGCTATGCCAGTTTTTCAGGGGCGAGCCATGCCAGGCCCAGAGCGTTGGCACGTTCTGGTCAAACAAGCCTTTCCCACGAAGGGCTTCTCGGAACTGATGCTCTTTCTCCGCCGACCCTTGAGCAAATCGAAACTGCTGCCAGCCAATATCCACTCCAGGAACGAGATCCTCATGCCCTGCGGGAATATATTGGATATAAGATCGATTTGAAGCCACGATCCAGCGGAGAACAGTCAACGCTGCAGGCGAGATTCGGCGCCAGCCTGATAGTGTCGATCCTGCCTTTGACTTCAGGAAGGTCTGCATCTCCACGACAGAAGGGAGACTACGAAGAAGGAGACGAAGTGTTTCCCTGCCAACTGGCTCGATAAGGTCGTCGAATTCGTGCCAGTAGGGATGCAGCACCCCCTCCAAATACTTGGTGTCTTCCTCTAAGTGCGTCTTCTTCTTAGCTGGCGATCCAGGGCGGGACGGGTGCTTCAAGATCGGTGCTCTTATCTGGGACACCACCTCGAAGTCCAGCATAGATCCGTTGACATCCGTGATGCGACAGTGGTAATCCCCCACTTCGCCACCACAGAGTATCACCCAGGTCCCCCGGTTGAGTCTGGTCTTGTACGCAGTGGTCTCGCCCTGCGTATATGCGTTACCCTTATGGTCCTGAGCGGCCGTGACGTTCAGTCGAGTCTTAGACAAACTAAATTGCACGGTCATTGTAGGAATCGACGAAGAGCCATAGTTTTCTTTGAAGCCTGGTAATCGGGGGACCTGCAGAGCAAGGCCTTTGGTCTCCTCACAGTTGCCACCAGAACCAAGTGCTATGGCGCAAAAGCCAATGAGGAGGTCCACGACGTGCCCTTCCGTCAGTATTGCGTGTTCTAGACTTGGCCCAAATCCCAGATTCATGTATTGAAAGAGGCAGAGTGAACGCTCGCAGACAAAGGGCTTGATGGCCTCAAAGCTGGAATTGACCCGTCTATGACATACCATGCAGAAGTCAACGCATTTTACCACGTGCAACATTGCAAATTGCAT